>Ga0123355_10016980_pt1 | contig 11488 bp, 7 predicted proteins | sample TergutEmb28metaG_3_FD_89872 | JGI IMG/M metagenome (GOLD analysis project Ga0123355, IMG submission 89872) | Embiratermes neotenicus P1 segment gut microbial communities from Petit-Saut dam, French Guiana - Emb289 P1 | ecosystem: Host-associated > Arthropoda: Insects > Digestive system > Gut ...
CCGGCTATTACTACCTCTACTGCTTCCAGCAGGTCTTCTTGATGCACTTCCTTGCGCTTCATGCGCACGGCTCTTAGGGCCGCTTCGTTTATCATGTTGGCAAGGTCGGCACCTGCGGCACCCGGGGTGGTCATGGCTATCCTTCTTAAGTCTACGCGAGGACCCATTTTTACCTTTTTGGCATGTACTTTCAATATGTCTTCGCGACCTTTAAGGTCGGGGAGTTCTACGTTTATGCGCCGGTCAAAACGGCCGGGCCTTAGCAATGCCTTGTCCAAAATTTCCGGCCGGTTGGTCGCACCAAGTATTACAACGCCTTTAGACGAATCGAAGCCGTCCATTTCCGCAAGCAACTGGTTGAGGGTCTGCTCGCGCTCGTCGTTAGAGTTCATTTGGTTGTCGCGGCTTTTACCTATTGCGTCTATTTCATCTATGAAAATTATGCAGGGAGCTTGCTGGCTGGCCTGTTTAAACAGGTCGCGCACGCGTGACGCACCTACACCTACAAACATTTCAACAAAGTCTGAGCCGCTAAGCGAGAAGAATACAACATTTGCTTCCCCGGCAACGGCCTTGGCAAGCAAGGTTTTACCCGTACCCGGCGGGCCCACAAGCAGTGCGCCCTTGGGCTGTTTCGCACCTATTGCCGTGTACTTATCGGGGTTGTGAAGGAAATCAACAATTTCGGTTAAGCTCTCTTTTGCTTCCTCTTGGCCTGCTACGTCATCGAAGGTCACACCGGTTTTCTTTTCCATATAAACCTTGGCATTGCTTTGGCCTATGCCCATAATGCCGCCTTTACCGCCAAGCATCCCGCCCATAGAGCGTCTTATAAGCATAAACATACCGAAGATAACCAAAACCGGCAATAGCTGAAAGAGGATAAGAGGCAATAAGCTATTGGAAGGAATTGCCGCAGAAAACTCAATCCCATGATAGTCCAACCGGGCTAAAAGCTCTGGGTCTGGCATCCTGCCGGTGTATACTACCCGCTCCGGAGGAGGTGGTGGTTCTTGTTGCATTCGTTGGTTTGCGGCACTCATGTTATGCATTAACCGATCCATAAAGCCCCTGGGAACAGGAGTTTCGTCGGGAGGATATCCGGCATATCCCGGATCATCCGCGTAAGATTCCGGGTCAGCAACTGGCTGCTCGGCGTTTGCAGGTTCATAGCCGTTATCGGCCTCGCTTGGATAAACGGCGGTAGCATCCGATTCGTCATCGTTTTCCGCGCTGTCGGTATCATTTTCCGCAATAACGGTATCTTCTTCGTCGACTTCGGGCGAAAGCGTAATTTCCAGCCTGTCTGCCTGTACTTCCACTGTTAATACCCGTCCTGCTTCCAGATACTCGATAAACTCGTTATAGGTAATACGCACCATCCCGCTACCGGCAATGGCACCAATAAATTGGTTTAACAAAAAAACAATGCCTATGGCAATTGCTATCATCATCAGCCCGCTAGGCATGCGCCTCGGCGGCGGTGGAGGCGGGTCGTTATTGCGATTCCGGTTATCGTTCATACATCACCTTTTCTGTGGGTTAAACTGTGCCCATTTCTTTAAAAGAATCCGCCAGAGCCATATATAACCCTGTGTATATTTGATAATTAATATCGTAACTACCGGCGGCGGTTTGGTTTGGGCTGTATACATCGGTAACTCGGATAAGTTTATCGCAAGCTTCTTCCACGGTTTCGAAAGCCCCAGCGCCTACCATTGCCAGTATTGCCGCCCCAAAGGCAGGGCCTTCGGTTGCGTTGATTTTTTCTATTTTAAGGCGCAATACATCCGCAATAATCTGGCACCATACCGGGCTTTTGGCACCGCCACCTATGATGCGTGCGGCTGTAACGGTATGTCCCAAGGTTTTAACTCTAACCAAAATATCTCGTATGCTGTACGCAACGCCTTCCATTACGGCCTGAGTCATATCGGACCTTGTTGTGGTCATACTCATGCCTATAAACGCGCCCCTTGCGAACGGGTCATTATGGGGGGTGCGCTCTCCGGATAGGTATGGAAGGTAGAATAATCTGTTTTTACCCAAGCTTTCAGCCATAGTTGACTGCTCTTTTTCGTAGTCATCAGTTAAAAGAATATCTTCGTGCCACCATTTTGCCGAGCCGGCTGCGGCTAACGTAACGCCCATCATATGATAACGGCCGGTGGCATGACAAAAGGAGTGAATCGCGGAAGGCCCTGTATCCACGGCAAAATCATCGGCGGCAACAAACAGCACACCGGATGTACCCAGCGATACACTGCATGTCCCGGATTTAACCGTGCCTGTCCCAATCGCGCCCACGGCCTGATCCCCACCGCCTATTACTACTTTTGCGGTAACTGGCAAGCCGGTTTCCTCTGCAGCCTTGGCTGTAACCGTTCCTACGTCCTGGTATGAATGATACAGCGCCGGAACTTGCGCACGGGATAATCCCATTATCTCCAATAAGGTGCAAGACCAGTCTTTACGGGCTACATCCAGTAGCAGAGTGCCGGAAGCATCCGAATAATCCGTGGCAAACACGCCGGAAAGCATGTACGCTATATAGTCCTTTGGAAGCATGATTTTGTGTATCTTATTAAAAAGCTCGGGCTCATTGTCGCGCATCCATAAGATTTTGGGCGCGGTGAAGCCTGTCAGGGCGATGTTAGCGGCATTAGCCAATAACTTTTCGCGGCCAATTATCTTGTTTAGGAATTCGCACTGGGCTTGGGTGCGCTGGTCATTCCACAATATTGCCGGGCGCAATACGTTGTCGTTTTCATCCAGAGCAACAAGACCGTGCATTTGGCCGCTGAAACTCACGGCAGATATAGGCTCTAAGCCTTGAGTTATTTCTCTTAAGCCGCAAGCTGTTTGCTCCCACCAGTCGCTTGGGTTTTGCTCGCTATGCCCGTTATTATAGTAGATGGGATATTCCCTGCCTGTTGTGCGGATTACTTGCCCGGACTTGTCCATTACCAGCAGTTTAACTGCCGAAGTGCCAATATCAATACCTATAGTTAACATAGCTCCGCCTCTCCCTGCAAATAGACCTGATATTTCACAGTACTTGGCTAGTATAAAGGCCAATGGTTTAAATTGCAATCGGCAGAGCTAGATAACAACCGTTACTTCACATGATGATATTGATGAAGGTTTATCGTCTCCGCATATTTTTCATAGCTATCTCTTTCCGCAAGTATGGCATCCAAACGATTTATAAGCCCACCTGGAGTCCAATTTCGTTTCTTGCTGTAATATTGGGTAATTATTTTATTAAACGCCCATGGGAATATCAGCAACGAGAACAAGATATCACACGCTTCGGCAGGCAATGGATTTATCGCATCGTATACCTCTAGAAAGCGGTAGGAAGGTATGCTTTTGTTACTGCGCTGGGCATATCGGCGGATTAGCGCGGCTAAGTCCGCAAGCTGAAGATCAACCGTAGCATCCGCAAAATTAGTTATATATGTGGCATCGTTTGCAACCGGCAGGTTTTCTTCTTTCAGGCTGTTGTGACATATTGAGCTTTGGCTTATGGCTTGGGCATGAAGTGCGGCATAGCCGGTGCTTGCCAGGCGATTAACGCTATCTTGCATTATTTCGAAAAAGCGCGGAGCATGTTTGATAAAGGATACATCAAAATCAGACATCCTTGAACCACGGCGAGCTTGCTTCCCAGCCTGGGTAAGCTCGCTCATTTGGCGGGCGTATGTTTCCGGCATCGACAGCGACTGCGGCAAAGTATGGGTGACACCCCGCGCGGCTGTATGAAAATGCGCAAGGAACTTGAATGCTTGCAGGGCTTCGGTTTCGTTATCAAAATCTGTTTCGCGGCGCTCACATGGATGTTTGACCATCACGTAAGCTTCCCGGCCAATTAGTATATAGGGCTGGCCCGTGCCAGCCAATTGATATCGGTCCGTCCAAGGGAAGCCTTTTTCCGACAAGTGCTCCTTGATGGAATGCTGGAGACGGATAGACTCCGGCAATTCAGACGTTATGTATATGTACATTAAGCCACCTTGTGTATCGCACAGATAACGGCCTTTTTCCTTTTTGACCCGGCGGCTGTTTATTCCAAAGGCTTCTTGTACTATAGGGCTAAGTTTTTCCATATGAATCTCCATCCCAAAATTTTTACATAATCCCTGTATGCTATAGTTTACGTTCGATGATAAAATCATATGCCAAGCTGGGAATCGAAGATGCTTCAAATGCTGTGGTTGATATGATATTATGCGACATATAACTTTATAAATACAGAAAGGTAAGGCGAGAAAATGCAAAAGATAACTTTGAAAGTAGAAGGCATGACATGTGCCCATTGTGAAAAGGCGGTAATTAACGCCCTTACGGACCTGGGCGTTAAAACCGTTAAAGCCTCGGCAAGGAAGCATACTGTGGATGTTGTATTCTCCCCCGATACAATAACTTTGGAAGACATAAAAGCCGAAATCAAGGAGATGGGGTATCATGTTTAAAATTGCGTTTATAGGCGCGGGGAGCGTGGGTTTTACCCGTACATTGCTTACCGATATCATGTCTGTGCCGGAGTTTGCCGGTATAAACATCGCATTTACCGACATTAACCCCCACAATCTGGACATGGTAACCCAGCTATGCCAGCGCGACCTTGAATGCAACGGGATAAAAACCAAAATCCAAGCAACAACAAACCGCCGGGAAGCATTGGCCGGTGCAAAATACGTATTCAATTGTGTGCGCATAGGGATGCTTGAAGCTTTTGAATCCGATATAGAAATACCGCTAAAATACGGTGTAGACCAGTGCGTGGGCGACACGCTGGCACCTGGCGGCATAATGTACGGCCAGCGCGGCATAGCGGCAATGCTGGATTTTTGCAAAGATATCCGCGAGGTGGCCGCGCCCGATGCACTGCTACTAAATTACGCAAACCCCAACGCCATGATGACATGGGCGGCCAATAAATACGGTGGTGCGCGTACCGTCGGCCTATGCCACGGCGTACAGGGCGGCCATAAGCAAATAGCCCATGCGTTTGGACTCGAGCAAAAAGACATAGATATAATATGTGCCGGCATCAACCATCAAACCTGGTATATCTCGATAAAACACAAAGGAGAAGACCTAACGGGGAAACTCTTGGGCGTGTATGAGAACAATCCGGAACTCTCGCAATCCGAAAAAGTGCGCATAGACATACTACGTCGTTTTGGTTATTACTCAACAGAATCAAACGGCCATTTGTCAGAATATGTGGCATGGTACCGCAAGCGCCCTGAGGAAACCATTAACTGGATAGATTTAAGCAAGTGGATAAACGGCGAAACCGGCGGGTATCTACGCGTATGCACAGAAGGCCGAAACTGGTTTGAAGAGGATTTCCCTGTATGGCTGAACGAGCCGCCAAAGGAATACTCCGCTCAGGCCCGTAGCGATGAACACGGCTCATATATACTGGAAGGGCTGGAAACCGGGCGGGTTTATCGCGGCCATTTCAACGTTGTAAACAACGGATGTATAACAAACCTGCCTCCGGACTGTATAGTTGAAGTACCGGGATATGCAGATGCAAACGGCATATCCATCCCCCATGTTGGAGCCTTGCCCACGGGGCCTGCGGCAATATGTTCCCAAAGCGTATGGGTACAAAGGCTTGCCGTTGAAGCGGCTGTCTGTGGCGATATCAATCTGCTACGTCAGGCCATGATGATGGACCCGCTAACCGGTGCGGTATGTTCCCCTCCGGAAATTGACCAGATGGTTGACGAGATGCTGGTGGCCGGCGAAAAATGGTTACCACAATACGCAAAAGCAATATCCGAGGCAAAAATACGCCTAGCCGGGCCAAGGCTTGCGACCCGCGATACGAAGGGTGCCGCCAGGCTACGCACAAAGACCGTTGATGAAATGCGCAAACCGGTAAAATGAATCAGCGTTGTGCCTAAGCCTCAGAATGGAGATTGATATTTGTGGATAAAATAGCGATTTTAATTCCCTGTTACAATGAGGCGCTTACCATCGGAAAAGTTGTTTCGGATTTTATGGCTGAGTTGCCACATGCAAAAATATATGTATACGACAATAATTCTTCAGACAACACGCATGAGCTGGCAACCCAGGCCGGGGCCATTGTCCGTAAGGAGTACAGGCAGGGTAAGGGAAACGTTGTCCGATCTATGTTCAGGGATATCCACGCCGAATGCTATATCCTTGTAGACGGGGACGATACCTACCCGGCAAAACATGCCCAAGTGATGGCCGACCTGGTGCTTCACGACAAAGTTGACATGGTAGTAGGTGACAGACTTTCGACCACGTATTTTACGGAAAACAAACGCCCCTTCCATAATAGCGGCAACATGCTGGTCAGGTGGCTTGTAAATATCATGTTCAAAGGCAATATCGAGGATATCATGAGCGGATACCGCGCGTTTTCTTATTTATTTGCCAAGTCTTATCCTATTGTCACTAAGGGTTTCGAGTTGGAAACCGACATGACCATATTTGCATTGGACAAGAACCTGCTGGTCCGGTCTACACCCATCGAATACTCAGACCGCCCCGAGGGCAGTTTTTCAAAGCTTAATACATTCTCTGATGGGTTTAAGGTTCTTAAGACCATATTCAGGCTGTGCAAAAATTACCGGCCGCTTACCTTTTTTGGGGCGGTCGCGGCGATTCTTTTCCTGGTTGGCGGCGGTGCGTTTTTAACCGTTTTAGCAGACTATTTCAGAACCGGTTTGGTGCTTAGGTTTCCGACCCTGTTTGTGTCTTTATTTATTATTCTCACAAGTATTATGTCCTTTGTATGCGGGCTGATACTGGAAACCGTAGCGTCAAACAGCCGGCAGTCTTATGAAATCCGCTTTATACAAGTTAGAGAGTTTTTGAGAGGTATCGGTTATGAATGAGTTTACCAATCCAACGCCGAAGTTTTCTAAGTTTCCAACCGTATGCATCACGGTACTGGTTATATATCTAATAATGATTGTGTCGGAAGCCTCGGTGTTTAATATCAGGCACTGGACAACAAGATTCTCACATCCTGCCGTAAATGCATTGGAATACGAGGGATATAATGTTGAAAAACTAACCCCTGAGTGGAACCCACATTATCAGAATTGGAACGTAAGATATCCTGAAATAAGATTTACGGGCATTCGCCACCCTATCCGCACGGTGTTTGTGATGCCGCAGTTTAATGACCCGGATATAAAAAGGTTTTATCTTTCTGTCCGACATCATGACCAAAGCAATATCATGACTCATACGGCGGTGATTATAAACGGGTATTACCCCAGCTATTATATCCCGATTGGGGCAATGGGCGATGTAGAATACCTGAACATAATCATCCATGATTCCAGGATTGACATACAAAGCATATATTTTAACGAAACATTTCCTTGGACTTTCCAATGGATACGTGTTTGGGTTTTGACCTTTGTGGTTTCACTTGTTTTGCTTTGGAAGAAATTTGGCTTTAACCGTTTTTCTTTTAATCCACAGCTTGTATGGCAAAAAAATATTAACGCCTCCGTTGTGACTTCGTATATTTTGCTATTGCTTCTTATAATGATTTTTTCCGTTAACATAGGATTTATCCCCGGTAGTGGAAATGAAATTGAGTGGAACCCCAATACAGATGGCTATCGCGGTATAAATAACCTGGTGGTAGAAGCGCTTTTAATGGGTCAGCTAAATTTGGACATAGAACCCCATTATAGTTTGCTAAACGCGTCCAACCCGCATAGCTTTGCATACAGGCTGGCTAACTGGGTTCACGCACCATGGGATCATGTATTTTTCGAAGGCCGGTTTTTCAGCTATTTTGGAATAGTACCTGTAGTGATTTTGTTTTTGCCGTACTTTAGGCTAAGCGGCGAGCATATGTCACCTACAATGGCCACATTTATTTTTTCGACATTTGGGGCAGTGGGGATTTATTTTTTATGGAAGGAACTGACGAAAAAATATTTTAGCAACCTGCCGTATACTCTATTTGTAGCCGGACTTATTGCCGCCTTGGTTGGGTCGAATCTTACACTGGTTATCGTGAGGGCCTTTCAATACGAGGTGGCAATTTCCAGCGCTTTAAGTTTCTCTGTGTGGGGTTTGTTTTTTATATTTCGTGCGGTTAGAAATGATTCATATCTCAGGATTGAAACACGATTCTTATTTTATGGCGGGGTTTGTCTGGCTCTTGCTGTCGGATGCAGGCCTACAATGATTCTTTCCTCTTTTTTGGTTCCAATTATATTGTGGCCGACTATCCGCTCTTGCCTGCCTTTAAGGGAAGCATTTGGGTCTGCGGCTTCACGCAAAGCCATTGGGTTTAATATTTTGGCTTTAGCAACCCCTTACGCGGTGATAGGTGCCGCGCTTGCGTGGTATAACTTTGCGCGCTTTGGGTCTATATTTGAGTTTGGGGCAAATTATCAAATTACTGCCGAAAATGTGGGGATGGTAACGCAGACAGGCGTTCTTAGCAACTTGCGTAGGGTTTTTGACGGGGTATTTTCCTTTTTATTTTCAAATTTTCAGCTGCGGCCCTATATTCCTTTTGTATTTGCCCATCACACGCCTATATTGTTTACCGGGCATATGGCCCGTACGGCTACAATCGGCGCATTTGTTATACCTATAACATGGTTTTTACCGGCGGCATTTTTTTTGCACAAAAAAAGCCCGGCAAGAAAGGCGATGCCGGTAATTATAGGCATGGCCGTCATGGGAGTATTGATTGCCGTGTTGTCGACCGTGCTTATTGGAGTGCTCGCGAGATACTCTGTTGATTTTTTCTGGTTGCTTGTATTTCCTTCTCTGATATGTATGGGCCTGGTCTACAATGAAGCACGCAAACTGGGAGACGGTGTGGCCAAGATTATCCGAAACATTGTATTTGTGGCGGTTGGGATTAGCTGTTTTATCATAATCGGATGGGGACTGACAGGTGAAGAAAATCTTATTTGGAGATACAACCCTGTCGTGATGCGGTTTTTAGCTGATTTGATTTTGTTTTTTTAGGATCTGTTCCCACTAGCTAAGTTTTTTTGTTACCCGTACGGCGGCAATCTCAACAAAAAACATGACTACAAAAATCACAACAATTGCAGTAGAAAGCATGGCAAAGTTGAAATCCCGTGCGGCTCTGGCAATTAGCATCCCTATGCCTCCTGCCCCGACAATCCCCAGGGAAATAGAATCCGCAATGTTGCTCTCAAGCCTTATAGCAAGCCACGCCACAAAAGCGGCTACTAAACCGGGTAACAGCCCATGCACTACTATCTGCAACCACCCTGCACCGGTGGCCCGCATAGCCTCGATTATAGAATAATCCTGCTCTTCGATACTGGAAATAAAGGCCCTGGTCAGATACCCGGCAGAAGAAAACATAAGCCCCACAACGGCAGTGGTATACCCAAAACCTAAACTGGCCACAACCATTAAAATCAGCACAAGGGATGGCACCGCACGAATTAACCCTACAGCACCCTTAATCACCCAGCTAAGCGGCTTGCAAAATGTTATATTATCGGCGGCAATAAATGCAAGAACAGCCGCTATAGCACAACCTATAACCAACCCACAAATCCCAAGCGCAATGGAAATAAGCAGTTGCCTGATTATCTCCGGCACCGCCGCCATATCAAAAACCATAAACCTGGAAAGCACATGCCCCGCGTTGCCAAGCCGCGAAAAAACCATGGCAAAATTTAAATCCAGCAAGATTACCGATACAAAAAACAGTCCTACAGTAAAAACCACGCCGCACACCCTGCAAACTTTTTCAAATACAGGGTGCCGCGGCGCTTTTGTTTTTTCCAGCCAGCGTCTTATTACATTAACCAATAACTCCGTAACAAGCACCAGCGCCACCAAAACAATTATAAGTGCCATTGCCCGTCTAAACCGCCGCAAGTCCAAATCAGTCTGGATTAGCAAGCCAAGCCCGCCGGCCCCAACCATGCCTAAAACAGCAGAGGCCCGGATGTTTATTTCAAAGGAGAATAGTGTCCAGTTAATCCAGGCGGGGATAAACTCCGGCACAAGCCCGTGAAATAAAATCTGCAAATACCCGGCCCCACTGGACTTGATAGCCTCGAGCTTGGTTGCGGCTATGTCATTAATAGACTCGGCATATGACCGCGCAAGAAAACCCAGCGTAGCAAACACAAGCGCAAATATTCCGATAACAGGCCCGATGCCAAAAATGAAAACCATAACAAGTGCCCAAACCAAGAGCGGCACATTACGCAAAAAAGATACAAAAAACCGCACTCCCCCGCGTACTAGCGGAAAGGGGTTCATCTCACGGGAGATTAGCACCCCTAGCAAAAACGCTAAAACGGCTGATATGTACGTGCCTACGATGGCAAATAGCACAGTGTCAAGCACAACCGGTAAAAAAGTTGTTAGCCCGGTAAAATTGGGCGGTAAAAAATTATCTCCAAAAAACCTAAATAAGCTGGGAAAGGACGCAAATACCTCCCATACCCGCACGCTTAGGTTTCGGAAGCTAAGCACAATAATTGCAATAGCTATCAAAATTGGCCCCCAGAGCCGCAGATTTGTGAAACCCTCAAGGCCGTCGCTACGAGGCAAAGCCGAAGCAATCCAGAGTATTGGATTTACTGGATCGCTACGGCGCTTCGCTCTTCGCAACGATGAACGCAACGTGATTATTACCGGGCTAAACATTCCAGGCGTTTGGGCATCCTGTATTGCTTCGTCGTTTCGCTCCTCGCCCTCATATATATATTTCTCCAACTCATCTGTAAAATCCCCAGGCGGACCGTCGAATACGATTTTACCGTTTTTGAGCCCAATAATACGGGTAGCGTATTTTTTTGCAAAGTCTACTTGGTGCAGGTTAACTATGCAGGTCAAATCCCTCTCCCGGGCCACTTTTTGCATATAATCCATTACGGTTTTGGCGGATACAGGGTCTAAAGAGGCTATTGGCTCATCGGCAAGCAGAAGCTTAGGCCGTTGCATAAGTGCGCGGCAAATGCCTACGCGCTGCATCTGCCCCCCGGACAGTGTCCCTGCCCTTTGGTACATGTGATTTTCCAGCCCTACGGTTTTAAGTAAGGCCTCGGCTTCTAATTTATCGGCCTTGGCATACAACCCCAACAAGCTTCTTATAAAGTTTGTTTCGCCCAGCCGCCCATGCAATACATTCTTTTTTACATTGGTGCGCGCAATCAAATTATGCTGCTGAAAAATCATGCCTATACGCGCGCGGACTTGCCGCAATTTGCGCTTATTGGCCGTCTCAACATGTGTACCGTCAAAAACAACTTCGCCGGAAGTAGGATCTACAAGCCGGTTAATGCAACGTATTAGCGTAGATTTCCCCGCACCGGACGGGCCGACTATCGCAACAAGTTCCCCCGGGTAAACATCAAAATTAAGCCCCTTTAAAACAAGGTGCTTACCATCGTAAGTTTTTGTAAGCTCACGTATGCGCAGTAACGGCTCAGGCATTCTCTTACCCCTGCTCTTC
>Ga0123355_10016981_pt1 | contig 11488 bp, 13 predicted proteins | sample TergutEmb28metaG_3_FD_89872 | JGI IMG/M metagenome (GOLD analysis project Ga0123355, IMG submission 89872) | Embiratermes neotenicus P1 segment gut microbial communities from Petit-Saut dam, French Guiana - Emb289 P1 | ecosystem: Host-associated > Arthropoda: Insects > Digestive system > Gut ...
GGCATTTTTTCCGCATCATACAAGATACCCTGCACAGGCTGCAACTACTGCCTGCCCTGCCCAAAGGGCATTAATATCCCGGATAGCTTTATGGCCTACAACGCTTCATACGCCATAAGCCGGTTTACGGGGATGCAGCAATATGCCACAACTTCGGGCGGGTTGACTAAGGCCTTTGCGGTATCTGACTGCACCCGGTGCGGTAAATGCGAGCCTCTTTGTCCTCAAAATATCCCGATAGCAGAAAAGATGAAAGATGTCCGCAAGAGAATGGAACCCTTATGGTATAGGGCTGGGATAGCTGTTTTGCGGCGGGTTATGAAGTAGTGATTAATATCCTCTGTCAATAAATTCAAGGACAAACATAGGCGGAAAACCGCCGCCGTTATTTTCGATAAACGCAAAATTGCGCTGCTGGCCGCTTTCATCCAAGAAGCCGATGCCAAAGTTAGGCACCGAACCCCCTGGATGCCACGGAATAACCACAGGCTCACCAAAGGGCACCACCGCCTGTGAATCCAGTATTGTACCCACATAAAATGGATACCGCCGCTCATCATCAACCCAAGGGTTGTCTGAATGCCCCACCCTAAAAAACTGAAAATCATATAGGTCTATGTTCGCGCTAAAAGCCCACCAGCCATCAATTGGCGAAAATCTATGGGAGCCGTCAAACTCTGTATAGGCATCAAATTGCTGTAGAAAATTACTTTTTGCGGTATGGGCATCTCTATCGTCCTGATACCGCCAATCCATAATCCACGCCACAACCAGTTTAATTTCCGGGCAGGGGCGCACTATGGTTATCAGCGGGTCGTCAAGATTATGAGGCAAATTTTCAAATTCCCTTAAATATGTTACATCATCGTTTTTGCGTAACATGAAATACCGCTCGTGGCCGTCTGTGTCCGTAAATGCCAACCCTTCAAGTCCAAACTCCGCACTACCGTAGTTGCCCCCTTGCCACGCCATGACAAGGGGTTCTTCTGGCAAGAGGTCGATGGTAAGCCTTGTCCGGTCATGAGTATAATGCCGCTGGATATGCCATTCGCCATCAAATACCGCCTCGTAGCGGGGTATCAAATATATAATGCGCAAATCCTGTATCGCTGTGTTTGTCCGCAAAGCAATCCACTCAGGCCCCCGACGCAAAAATTCATGCTCAGCAAAGGAATCGTAGCCAAGCCCGCGTAAAAAATCCCTAGGCTCGACCTTTTGGGGGATGCTTTCTATTGTTAGTTGGATGGGGGTTTGGTCATAGCTGGCGCAAGCCGTCAGAAATAAGGCAAATGCAAAAAGCATAGTGCATAGAAATGCTTTTTTACTCATAGGGACACTCGCAATCTAGCCCGCAGATGCTTGTAGCAGACTATCCACATACTTAATTGCTTGTTGCTTGTATGGTTCAGGCAATCTGTCAAAATTCTGATAAAAAAGTTGGGCTCTCTCCATCTCATCATCCGGAATTTCAACAGTGGTTGTTTTTAGCTGGATTTTCCCCTTCTCATGTTCTATTGCTTCATTAAGTGCCAGTATCAAATCATCGAATAATTCTTTCTCCATAACTCTATTCTCCCTTCAAAGACCTGGTTAATTGCATTATGCGTTTTTTTTGCTCTACAGTTAAATCTTCCTGCTTACCTTTTTGATAGCATATGAGCAAATGTGTATGCTTCATGTGTATTATATCCACATATATTACTCTTGCTCCACCGCTTTTGCCCTTATGCGGTAAGGCATATCGAATTTTTCTAGCACCTCCAGTGCCTGCTATTACATCACCGGCATAGTTGTTTGTCATTAAGTGATTTTGCAATGCAGATAAATCGTCATCATTTAAGCCCATTTCGCTCCAGCGTTTCGTAAAAATTGTTGTTTCTATAAACTGTCTTACCATTAATATCGCATCCTTTTCTTACAAATACAAATTCATAAGAATATCATCAAAATACTCACCGTTAATCTTGGTAAATCGGTGATACAGCCCAATCTCATTAAACCCCATTTTTTTATATAGGGCAATGGCCCGTTTATTATCGGCTTTTACTTGCAAATGCATGATTTCAAGCTTTCCGGTGTTTTTTGCAAAATCAATGAGTGCGCCCATTAGGTGAGTGCCTGCACCCAGCCCCCAATATTCTTTTAGCACAGACATGGCGACGGTGCATTGGTGAGCAATGCGCTCTCTTTGTGATGCCATGATACTGCCCACACAAATTATTTTGCCATCTGTCACTCCTACTAATAATGCGGATGTGGGGGAATTGCTTAAACTTTCGATGTATTGTGCTTCTTGCTCTACAGTCATGTGAAACTCGTTTGCACCAAAGAGTAGATTGTCGCTTTCCCCGCCTACGATGTTTAAATATGTGATAAGTTCGGCGGCGTCTTCTTTTTTTGCATTTCTTATTTGCAAGTCTTTTCCGTTTTTTAGCTGCATGATATCGCTCCGTTCTTGCTACCCTTGATACTCGCTTTTTAGCACCCGCATCATTACAAAATTGCTGAAAAACCCATTATGGAAATAGCCTTGCTCTTGAATCCCTTCTATTTTGAATCCCAGCCGCTCCCAATACTTCATGGCTGGGGTATTGAGTTCAACCACGCCTATTGATACCCGGTTGAAATTATAATGGTTAAAAGCCCTATCCAGCATTAGCCGTCCGGCCTCGCTGCCGTAGCCGCGGCCTTGGTCGTCTGGGTTTGGGATTATCATTGACATATCGGTGCAGTGCCAGTGGGGCCACATGCGTAAAAAGCCGGTTTCGCCTATTAGCTTGCCAGATATGTCGGTTATGGCGTACCAGTCTTCGTCGGGGTCTTCGGGTCTTAGGATTCTTTTTCTTTCTGCTTCTAGCGTTGTGGACTCGTGAAAGCCGCATTCAAACATTACTTCCGGTTGGTTGTACCAGTGGGTGAAGAATTCTGCGTCTTTTTCTTGTAGGGGGCGTAGGATAATTTTTTTGCCTGTTATAGATGGTTTCATTGGGTGAGCCTCCAGTTTTTTAAGCGTCATTAAAGTTGTTATCCGTGTTGCTTTTCCGGTTTTGGACGAAAATGATGGAACTTGAAAAGTAACACAGGCTGTCGTCCGGCCATTCCAAGCTTGCTTCAGCCCATTTCAAAACGAAATGCCCATATCATAGTGTTTGCAGTCTTGTTATCGCCTCTGCATAGCTATCTGCTGCCCTATTATGATGCTCTAATTGGGATTGAACAGCCGGCTTGCCTCCTGGCTTTTGATAACTGCCGTCTGGCTGCTGCTCCCGGCGTTTTACATTATCGGATAGGGATAGCTCCAACTGCGCTATCAGCTCATTTTGTAAATCGGTATCTTCTATTGGAAACAGCACCTCCACACGCCTGTCCAGGTTTCTGGACATCCAGTCGGCACTGGCCAGATATACCTTGGGGCTGCCCCCGCCGCCGAATATGAAAATCCTGTTATGCTCCAAATAACGGTCTACTATACTGGAGACGCTGATATTTTCACTAACCCCAGGCACCCCGGCTTTAAGGCAGCAGATTCCCCTAACCAGCAAACGGATTTTTACCCCCGCTGCCGAGGCCTTGTATAAGGCTTTAATCATCTGGGCATCGGAGAGGGAGTTCATTTTTGCGGTAATTTCGGCGGGCTGGCCTGATTGGGCAAACTGGATTTCCTGCTCTATTAGGTTAAGAAAAGTCGTGCGCAAATTGCCCGGTGCTACCGCAAACTTCTGCCAGTCTGTGGCTTTTGAATAGCCTGTTAGCACATTAAAAAGATTTGACGCATCCTGGCCAAAGGTCTCGCAGCAGGTGAAAAGGCCAGTATCTGTGTAAATTTTAGCCGTAGCCTCATTATAATTACCGGTGCCAAGATGCATGTAACGGCGGATAGCGTCTTCTTCCTGCCTGACAACTAAACAGATTTTGCAATGGGTCTTGAGCCCCACCAGCCCGTAAATTACGTGGACGCCGGATTTTTCTAATAACTTAGCCCAGTTGATATTATTCTCCTCATCAAAGCGAGCTTTTAGCTCTACCAAAACGCTAACCTGCTTGCCGTTTTCGGCGGCCTGTATCAACGCATTAATTATTGGAGACTGGCCAGACACCCTATACAGGGTTTGCTTGATAGCCAAAACCCCCGGGTCGGCGGCGGCTTCTTTTACAAACTTGATTACCGGGTCAAAGGACATATAGGGATGATGCACCAGCACATCCCGCTTTTTAATTACATCAAACATGCTTATCCTGCCATGAAAATCCGAAGATGGTGTTGGCGGCAGGGGCGTGTTTCTTAGATGGGTAAATTTTTTTGAGGCGGCGAAGCTCATCCAGGGGGTTAGGTCCAGGGGGCCGCTTATTTCGTAGATTCTGTCTGGGGTTAGGCTAAGAGTTTTTGTTAAAAACTTGCGGGCCCGCTTGCCTATGCCTTTTGAAAGCTCTATCCGGACGGGGTAGCCCCAGCGTCTGTCTCTTACTGAGCGGGCCATTTCGTCAAGCAGGTCGTCTATTTCTTCTTCGTCTATGGTGAAGTCGGAGTTGCGGGTTACTCTTATTAAGCCGGTGCGGGTTACTGTATGGCCCAGGAATAGCCGGTCTATGTGGGCTAGGATAATATTTTCCAACAAAATGTAGTTATGCTGGCCTTCGGCAGAGGGCAATTCTACTATCCGCGACACCACTGTAGGCACCTGTACCACGGCATATAATGGGCCTTGTACACTGTCTTCCGCTATGCGGTACCGCCCTTCGGCTTCTACCCATTCTACTGTGCGCACAGGGACGGTTTCGTCTGCTGCCAGTTCTATAAATATGTTTACTGTACGGTTATTAAGGGTGGGGAAGGGGCGGCTTTGGTCTATAGCCATCGGGGTCAGGACTTGGTATAGTACATCGTTGAAATATTTATCCCCGTGGGATTTTTGCTTTTTGTCCAGTTGGTCGTAGGATAGGAAGCGTATGTTCTCTTTTTCCATGGCGGGGAGCAGGCTGCGTGTGAAGCAGTTATACTTTTTTGCCACCATTTCATGTACCCGCTGGGATATGGCAGTAAGCTGGGCTTCAGGGGTTAGGCCGGAAGCGTCCGGGATGGGGTTTTCGCTTTGTAGTAAAGAGGCCACCCGCACCATGAAGAATTCGTCTAAATTAGACGCGGTTATGGATAGGAATTTAAGCCGCTCCATTAGCGGATTGGTTTTGTCTTGGGCTTCTTCCAGTACTCGCTCGTTAAATGCCAGCCAGCTTAGTTCCCGGTTTAGGTATAGGTTGGGGTCTTGTAGGTTCATATGTGCCTCCTTGATATGGTATGCCGTGCAAAGCGCGGCCCCGCAGCGAGGAAGCGAGGACGGGCTTAGCCCGCCGCAGTGGCGGGGGTTTGGGGGCAGCGCCCCCATTTAAAGGAGTGGTTTTTTTGCGTATTCGTTATATTGTTATGTCTGCTATGTTTATCGCAATTATTTTTATTGCTATCAGGTCATTATCTGTACCCAATGGTTTTGGCGGGGTTATTCATTTTGGGGATTCGCTGATTTTTATTGCGGCGGTTTTGCTGCCGTTTCCTTATGGGCTTTTTGTAGCGGCTCTTGGGCCTGGGTTGTTTAATCTGTCTTTGGTGCCGGTGTGGTTTCCTTTTACTATAGTTATTAAGCCTGTTATGGCACTATGTTTTACTAATAAGGGAGATAGAATATTAGAGCCTGTGCGTAACCGGGCCGCGCCTTTTATTGCCGGGGGAATTAATACGGTGCTGTATTTTATAGCAAACATGATTTTATTTGGCGGATGGGCCGCCGGGGTTGCGGCTTTGCCCGGGCTTATTATACAGGGGGCTGGAAGTATATTGTTCTTTTTTATAATTGCGGCAGCACTTGATAGGTTTGAGGTTAAGAAGATGTTTAGATGATTATACCATAATCAGATTGGGGAGCTTATACATAATTTGAAAAAGAAGAAACGCCGGGTTTATTGCCTTAATTATGCTATAATTTATTAAAATTACTATGGCAAGGAGAATCCGCAATGGAATACACATTAATGCACAAGACTATCCCTGTTGTGGATATGGTCATTGATGAAACGGGCTTTATCGCAAAGCTTACAACAATTTATGATGAGCGGCATATACCCATAGGTGTCCACATGTTCCCTTCAGGAATTGACCGTAAGGGGCTTAATGATTGGTGGCTGGGACGCTCCATTCCGGCAAGCCGTGACGGTTTGCAAGACGCGCTTGCCATGTTGGAATTAAGCTCTCCCACGCTTTTAATAGAAAAATGCCTTGGCCTGAGCATGTCAGACCATTATTGGGTTTGCCCAAAGGGTTCGGGCTTGGTTTGGGAAAATATAAACTTTTTCACTAACTCTTTCTCAAAAGATGTTGGTGAAGTTTTATTTGGTAAAGGGCCAGAAAACCAGGAGCAGATAAATCTATTTTCGCCAGACAATACATCTGATGGATGGCTTAAGAAGAAGTGGATTATACATGGTGGCGAGCGATATCTAATGAAGGGCGGGAGCGGGGTCTATAAGCAAGAGCCTTTTAACGAGGTTATAGCAAGTGCGGTTATGCTAAAACTTGGCGTTCCCCATGTAGATTATACGCTGACATTTGATAATGAGACACCCTTTAGCTTATGTGAAAATTTTGTAACAACAACTACAGAACTTGTACCGGCTTGGCGCATTAGAGAATCATTAAAAAAAGCTAATCAGGATTCATATTTAACACACCTCTACCGATGCTGCGAACAGCTAAAAATCCCCAATGTTAGCAGGGCCATCAGCCAGATGCTAACCATTGATTATATAATTGCCAATGAGGACAGGCATTATAATAACTTTGGATTTATTCGTAATGCTGATACATTGGAATGGCTTGGGGCTGCACCAATTTATGATAGCGGAACATCCCTTTGGTATAATTCTCATGTAGGGCAAAAAATCGCCAGTAAGCCCTTTTACTCATCACATGAGGAACAAATAAAGCATGTATCAGATTTGAAGTGGTTTGATTTTGACGCCCTTAAGGGGATTAACGATATTGTTGTTTCAACGCTTTTGCAATCACCTGATATTGATGAGGCCCGTGCTAATGCTATCGCTGAAATTTTGCTTGACCGTGCGGGTTGTATTGGCCGTTTATCGTTCTTCTAAAGGAGAGATATCTATGTGCAAAATCAGTAAATTTAAGCTTCTGGTTGTTTTCTGTTTTGCTTCCGCTATTATTTCTCTCGGCGTGTATGTATTGATGTCAACACAATCTCCAGACACCGATGTTATTCATCCTATATATGACTCGGCGCATGACTCCGGTAGTGATTACGCTGTCACAGTTTCGGAACCAATACAAGATGTATTGATGCCGGTACCATATGAAGATATAGAAATTGTTCTGCCTGCAAATGCGTTCGATTGTGACTGCATTATTGCTATGCCGGAAGAAGCTCAAAATAATGATTTAGGATATGAAGAAAATCCTATGCTGCGGCATTACATATACGAAATTGTTTCGCCAATATATGATACGGTACGTGGCTTTAGTAATGGTTATGCTGTCGTGGGGATGGGTAGCGTCTGGAATGATGAAATGAGGCATTGGGAAAGAGGCTTATATGGTTTAATCGACAGAGAAGGCAATTTGGTTCTGCCTATTATTTACGACAACATTGGGGATATATTAGATACGGTAATCGTAGATAACTGTGTTTTCGTTATCGTTACGTATAGTGGTAAGGGCGGTATAATGAATGTGCATGGTGATGTAATCTTACCGCTTATATATACCAGGGTGTCCATACAAGATAATTTCGCTGTTGTATCTTATGGCATAGGTGATGATAGAACTGCCGGATTGTTTAACCTTTTAACCCGTGAGTTTGTGATACCTAAAGGAATATATGTTGCTATAAGTGATTTCATTAGCGAATACCGTGCTTGGGTTACGCTGGGTCCGGCAAATGGGTGGAGATGGGGAGTTGTTGACTTAAACAACGGCGAATTGTTAACACCTATGGTGTAATGTATCAAGGGCTGGGCTTAGTTGGTTCAGAAATGGTATTATACTGGCGCACAGGGATGGTGACAGCGGAAGAAGATCCGGTCTTTTGAATATTAATGGGGATGAAATTACACAGTTTATTTATGATGATGCTTTTGGGGGTTGGGGTGATTTTTTTTACGTATCACATAACGGCAGATGGGGCTTAATTGATACAGAGGGTTATTATATTATTGAACCTATGTTTGATTCAAGCATACGGCGTTCTGCCCGGGGGGAGGGTTTTTGGTATTCAGCCGTTAGGCTAGAAGGATACGCAGGCATATGGGATGCGACTGAAGGAAGGTTGATTGTTCCCAATATATATTCCGAAATTGCTGGTATTTATGCTAATTATGCAATTGTACGTTATGGTGACTGGTGGACAGCGGGTGTTTTGAATATTATAACAGGTGAATACATTATTCCGCCGGGCTACATGAATTTCGGGAATAATACTCTTAGAAATAGCTTAACCCCTGCATCAAAAGGAACCAGGGGCAATGACCTTAAAATGGGGATTGTCAACATACGGACAGGTGAAATTGTAGTAGATTTTATATACGATGATTTAAGATGGGTACGAGGTGTAGAAGACGAAGACGACTATATTATTTTCGTAACAGGTGCAGAGTGGGAGCGCAGAAGCTGGGATGGGGATGAATTTTATGCCCTTGTAGGCGGTTTGCACGGGATTATGGACGCATATGGGAATATCATAGTTCCTGCTATTTACTCCTCCGTTCAATATATGCATGATAGTTTGGGCCTCTTTGCTGTTACGAGTGGTACACAGTGGGGTGTTGTTAACAGCACGGGTGATTTTGTGTTGCCAATTGAATATACACACATAGGTTCGTTTTGGCACCACCCTGGTTTTCCTACCGGTTTTGCTCCTGTAAACATAGGCGCAGAATGGGTTTGGGATAGTAGTGCTAACGAATACGATGGTTCCGGGACGTATGTATTGCGCGGAGGCAAATGGGGTTTTATCGACACTAGCGGCAACCTCGTTATTCCAATAGAGCTTGCGTATGATTTGGTCTACCCCGTAACAAACGGCATGGCAGCAGTTATGCGTGATGGCAAGTGGGGGTTTATAGCAGTAAGGATTGATGCTTAATCTCGTTTGGTTGTATACCTCAAAGGCCGTCTCATTTCTCAACGAGACGGCCCTAAGAAGTGCCAAGTTTCTAATAATTTTTAGCAACAACCATAAAAAACGATTTAGGATGGGCACAAACCGGGCACCCTTCCGGCACGGCTTCAGATACATGCCGATGCCCGCAATTAGAGCATTCCCATTCCACAGCACTGTCTTTCATAAAGACTTTCTTGTTTTCGATGTTGGCAAGCAATGCCTTGTACCGGTCTTCATGTTCCTTTTCAATAGCCGCTACCTGTTCAAATAGCCGGGCTATATTGTCAAACCCTTCTTCTTTTGCTGTTTTGGCAAATCCGGCATACATATCAGTCCACTCGAAGTGCTCCCCTTCGGCGGCGTCTTTTAAATTGGCCGAAGTATCGGGGACGGTGCCGCCATGGAGCAGCTTAAACCATATTTTTGCGTGTTCCCTCTCATTGTGGGCGGTTTCGGCAAAAATACGTGCAATCTGCTCGTACCCGTCTTTTTTAGCCCGTGATGCATAATAAGTGTACTTGTTAGTTGCCTGGGATTCCCCAGCAAAAGCCGCCATAAGGTTGGCTTCGGTTTTGGAGCCTTTTAAGTCTGCCATAGTCTGCGTCCTTTCATTCTTTAGTATTAATTTTTAGTATTGCCGGTATTTTCACATATGCTTCGCTTAAGTTCAAGCAAAAAAGGATGTATACGGAAGCATTTCATTTTCCGCATACATCCTTGAAGGCGTAAGCCCGTGGTTTTTTCTAACCTCTAATTGCCACTCTCCACATACGCCAGCCGCAAAGCCTCAATTACAGCCTCATGCAAAATCCCCGTCGTAACCGGATAGTCCGTAGCCGGCACTATATACGCCGACTGATACCGTAAAACCTCTTCCGCCAAGTCGTGCATACGGGGCTCAAGCAGAGGGTAAAATACCCGCTGTACATCATCCATGCCGGCCAGATATACCATTAGTATATCATTTTCCGATACGGTAACCCTAACTTGCACCGGGTCGTCATTTAAAATAATTGTGGATGCATATGTACCGGGCACAAACCGCTGGGTGCTGTAGTAGGCCTCTTCATCCGGCGAAGCCCCGCCTCTCCTTGGCAAAAGCAGTACCAGCAGTAAAATAAGCAGCGCAAGCCCCAAAAGCGTAAAAATGCCTATTCTTATTAAATCCTTCATTTGTAGCACAAAGATTTTCGTACCACCCATTATTGTACGTCCTTTCTCTCATAAACTTACATTTAATGTATGAGGGTTGGGAGTTTAATATGCTATACAAATCTGTAAGCTTGTGCTATAGATTGTGTATAGTTTAACTACCTGGAGCGATTAGAATGATAAAAGCAGTAGCATTTGACATGGATGGCGTACTAATAGACAGCCAGCCCCTGCATTACCAAATTGACATGGAAGTACTAAAAGCCTGCGGCTACCCCGCCACATTAGAAGACACAACCCCCTACACAGGCATGTCAAACCCAGACCGCTGGCCAAAGTATAAATCCACCCTATCCTTACCCCAGCCCGTTGACGAGCTTATCGAACTGCAAACCAAAATAATGATGGAGACCTTTAGGTCAGAAAACCTTAGCCCAATTGACGGCATCCCCTCATTGTTAGAATTTTTAAACAAAAACAACATCCCCTGTGCGGTGACATCTTCCTCATCTCATGAGCTTATAAACCTGGTGCTGGAAAAATGCCGGATAAAGCAATATTTCACCCATATAATATCTGGCGAAGACGTAAAAAACGGCAAGCCCGCACCGGATATCTATTTAAAAGCGGCTAAAGCCTTTGGCCTTAACCCGGAAGACTGTCTGGCGATAGAAGACGCCCCAAGCGGTATATTAGCGGCTAAAAACGCCGGTTTTACCTGTATTGCCTATAAAAACCCCAACACCCACGGCCAGGTTTTTACCCATGCAGACCATGTAGTAAGCCATTTTGACGAGGTAGTAAAAAGCTCAGTTTACTGCCGTTGATAGGAGAAAAACCATGATCCAAACCCCGCAAGAATGGAAAGACTACACCCTAATAGATGCAGGAAACGGCGAAAAATTGGAAACTTGGGGCGAGATAAAAGTAATACGTCCAGACCCCCAAGCCATTTGGTCCCCGGCCTCCCCAAAGGCCTGGGAAAACCCCCATATGCACTATCATAGAAGCAAATCCGGCGGCGGCCACTGGGTAACTCTTCGCCCCGCCCCCAAGGCATGGGACATCTCTTATAACGGATTGCGATTCCGCATACGCCCAACGGGGTTTAAACATATGGGCCTGTTCCCAGAGCAGGCAGTTAACTGGCAGTGGATGATAGAAAAAATAAA
>Ga0123355_10016982_pt1 | contig 11488 bp, 9 predicted proteins | sample TergutEmb28metaG_3_FD_89872 | JGI IMG/M metagenome (GOLD analysis project Ga0123355, IMG submission 89872) | Embiratermes neotenicus P1 segment gut microbial communities from Petit-Saut dam, French Guiana - Emb289 P1 | ecosystem: Host-associated > Arthropoda: Insects > Digestive system > Gut ...
AAAATGAAGAAATAATTTCTTGCAACTGTCTCCCACACCATAAGAGAGCCAGCTCCTTCATGAATAAGTACGAAGCAGCCAGATTACATTTGCTCCCTATGTTGTCGAGATATAGACGAATGAGTGAGAGCATGCAGCATGACGAGCAGTGCTCATCACTCCATGCTGAAGGGTTAAGCTACGCCATTTTGGTTGAATTAGTAATAAAAACTTGCCACAGGAGTGCTAAATTGTAAATAATATATTTTGGAAGCAAGGTTATGTATCAGATAACAATGATTTTAATTACTTATCCAGAAAATATTTTTGATATTTCACGCTTCAACCGCAGTGTAGTTGAGGATTTCATTCTTCTTTGGTGTTATGCAACATAATATGCCAGAAGAGTGAAGGCCTCAAGACTTATTACTGATTCCACAACATGACATTTATCAAAATAGCTAACAAGGTGGCCATGAATGATGATTAGGAAGAATCTGTATAATCTTGTTTGAGATATTATTCTGGCAATCAGGTTCTCATGGGCCAGGGCCTGAGTGTAGCAGCACAGATTATGTGTAGGGTTGGTTGCATATAATGACATCAATCAAACATTGTATAAAATGTATTTTAAGATTCCTTGTCAGTCTGTTTTTCTGTAAAGAAAAGTTTGCTCATAGGCTTTGTTTCATTCATCTTGTGCTTGTGATACAGTCTGCGAATTTCATTAAAGTGTGAGCTCTGGAAATTGGGTCTGGCCAAGCTCCACAAACAAACCCAAATTTTAATTTCTTGGGGAATTTTGTAGCTGCCCCTCCCACAAATTTTTCAAGACTGTACATTTGGCTTTAGATACCTATGTACATGTACCATTCCTCAACACCAAAATATCTTATGCTCTTAGAGTATTATTAAATCAATTATTATTGTCACTTATGCATTAAAAGAAAAAGGTATTAATGACATGATAGAACAAATTGCAAACTAATCAGTGTTTCTTTAACCCAGAATTGAAGGACTTAGGGATGCACAACATATTTGAAGGTAAACTTTTGAGTCAGACCAAATGCCCCTTAGGCTGGGATGAATGAAATTCCAAAAGTTTGGCTTGTGCCAATTCTATGACCTTGTACTTACACATAAAGAAATATAATGAAAACTTTGTGCTAACTTGCCGAGATTTAAATAATGTACCTTCATTATGATACAGTCTACAGCATCACCATGACAGCAGCCTTGTTAGTATAAGATTAATGTTGATGAAAAAAATGAAAGAATATCATATTTGCATCTTTAATTATTGTAATATCCACATAACTTATAAATACAGAATGGAAAATGTACAAAATTGGTTTAATACAAAGAATGTTTCATAATAAGTTATTGTTACCTGTACCTCACATGCATTCGTAAATATAAATATAAATATGTATACATATAAATATATATATATATATATATTGTTTAATTAACTGCCACATGAAAAACCTTTTATTAAATGTGGCAATGTAAATTTTTTTCATTTTGAAGATCTAGAAACATTTTCTGTGGACAATTGAAGGACCAGACTCATCATATTCCTGTTTGGAGATCCACATTTGCTGGAAGGTAGATAAGGATGCTAAGATGGAACCACCAATCCAAACAGAATATTTCCTTTCTGGAGGAGCAATGATCTTTATCTTCATTGTTGAAGGTGCAAGGGCTGTTATTTCCTTCTGCATTCTGTAATAAAAACATTTAAAATATAGAATTACATACAATTTACATGTCTGCAAAGCCACTGATTGTATTAAAAGGATAACTATTTTCAAGCAAACCTCTTCCTATGAGAAACACATACATGGAGTTACATCATACATGCATTTATTTCACATGAATTAAACCATATATGCTTGAGAAAAAAAATAGAATAATAAGAGTTTAAATGGTGAAGGTGATTCTGCATACTATGCATCTTGTAATCTTTTATGAAATTAACAATAAAATTGTACCCTATTTCACTTACATAGTGTGCACTGCTTCTAATATACATACATATTACAGGGTATATATACAAAAGCAAGCACTTTATGGGCAAATTAAAGATATTTTAAGGGCAATTTTGACTAATGTCATGTTGGGATTACATAATGTCTTTGGAATACAGCTCCCATATTCTATGGGACTTCTTAGAATTGACCCCCTTGTTCTTCGGGTGTATTGCAGACACATAAACATGACAGTTGCAAGAACTCTAACACTCACAAATAATTCTGTAATTTATATATTTGCCTCAATAGCATTAAGCATGTAATTAATATGAAAGAGTATGTGTAATTCATATATCAAAGAATCATATTTCTGGAAGTCTGATGCTGAGTGGGTTACCTGTCAGGGATGAAGATGGTAGAAGTGTATGCAGTCTGATGCTTTTAAAACTACGGTTGATAGAGTGCTGTGCAACTGTAGTTACAAATGCAACCAGACTGTACACACACATCCATTCCAGCATAATGACAGAACTGCTATCCTGTATTGCAGTCAGAATTAAATTGAGTGATGAAAGTTACATGAGACCTCATGATATCCATTCTTTTGGTTTGATTGTACTTGCATTTTGCATACCATGTTAATTTCGTTTATTGAATGCAGCATGCAGTGGTTCTTTATTTCTGCCATTTTGGGCTCATAACTGAGTTCAGGTAACAGAAAACAACCTCCAGACCTACCTGTCAGCAATTCCAGGGTACATGGTTGTTCCTCCTGAAAGTACTGTGTTGGCATACAAATCCTTTCTGATGTCAACATCACACTTCATGATGGAGTTGTATGTTGTCTCATGGATACCACATGACTCCATGCCTAGGAATGATGGCTGGAACATAGCTTCAGGACACCTGAACCGTTCGTTGCCAATAGTAATCACCTGGTATAAAAATAATTATGAAGTTAACTGTGAAATGATTAAGAAAACTGAATCATATAAAATCAATTGAGTGTATAGACTACACTGGTGACTGAGTAAGATTTCTGTCTCCAACAGTAATTTTTTCTCTAAAAGGTTAACACAATTAATTTTCTGGAAAGTGCAGCACAAATTTATACAGACATTCAAAAATGTATGTGTAGTATCAAATATTTAAAGATATGTTACATCTGACTTTATTTAATCATTTGCAGTAATGACTGCACACTTTTTTCTTTATATGTAGCCTTATTCCAGTTTTTACTGTTTGTAAACACATCCTTCATTACACTTGACAGATGTTTTAAAAAGATTAAAATTTGCAGATGTTCTTATAAACTGTAGGAAATATGGCCATACTTCCAAATATTATACTAATGCAGTTATAAGAAATAATAGGTGTAGGGTATGACTGAACTCTCAGCATATATGGGGTATCCAACTCACTGATTTTTTCCATTCCTGGCACTCCTTCTAAATATCATACAAATTCCATGCTGAATGGCTTTTTACATGTTGTTGCATGAATGAATTATTAAAAAATGAGACTCAACCAAGCTAATCCCATATCCTTCTGTGTACTGTACAAGTTCTATTTAAACTTATCCACAGGTGGTCCTATTGGTATGTCAGGTAAGCTGGTTACAAGGAGCAAGAGAATGCAGATCATTCTGTATTTCCTGCTATTAACCAAACAAAAACATTGGTGTTCATAGAAACATCATACTATATTATTTCACTAAGTTAGGAAATCATAGATTTAGCTGTAGTCAAGGACATAAAATAGCATACAATGTAGGAAGATACATGTCAGATAAGACATTCAGTGAAATCAAATGATGTGCTGAAATTTGAACACACCCACAATTGTGGAAAGAAAAGGAAGGTTTCTCCCTTTATGTGTCCAACTTATGACACCCACTCCTCTTGTATACCAGACTTTAAGCAAGGTGCCCTTGCATGCAGGTGCCATAGGATTCTGATCAGACTCTTACCCGAAACACAAAGTGCATTTTTATAAATATGAGCCAACTTACTTGTCCATCAGGTAGTTCATATGATTTCTCCAACGAACTAGATGAAGCAGCTGTAGCCATTTCTTGCTCAAAATCAAGTGCAACATAACACAATTTTTCCTTGATGTCCCTAACTATTTCACGTTCGGCTGTGGTTGTGAAACTGTATCCACGCTCTGTGAGGATCTTCATTAAATAATCTGTCAGATCTCGTCCAGCCAGATCCAAGCGAAGAATTGCGTGTGGCAGTGCATATCCTAAAATTGAATCATGTTACAATATACTAAACATAAGCTCAATATGTGATAACAGTTGTTATTCCAATAATAGTTATGAAAATATATGTGCCCCTCTCAAAAGAATGGGGATAGGGACTGCATGGATACAGTCATATCTTCTCTGTACTAAGATATCTATGAAATATCTAGAAGAGAATGACAGTAATAATGTTACATATTTTGATTATTAACAAGTAGTATATATCCAACAATTCATTCAAGTCAGAATGATTTGAGACATTCAGACTTGAAAATTATGCACTTGACTGAAAATTGTGGTTCAAAAGACATAGGTGTATAAGTATTTAGCACTGTAATATTATTTACATATATTTCTCATAAATTCACTTTTATACTTTTAATCTTTTCTACACACATTCTGCAGTGCTGATGATGAGTTTTACATTTACAATACTACTGTGTATGTGTTTGCAAATTACATGTGTTGGTGAGATAAGGCTGTTTGCTAATGAAGAAGAACGTCAAAACTCATTGCAGGAAGAATTTATTGATTTTGCAAGTACTGCAGCAATTAAATTGCAACTGCTTGAGAATTCAACGGCAGAAGTAGCAATGAACTACATATGTAATTGCGCACATGTACCTGCATATGCCCACATATTCTAAACATGCTGTCAAAAAGTCTGTTTTTTGTCACTAAACTAAAAATGGGCTTTCAGCTCTTTAATGTTAGAGGATTCAATTCTTCTGGGATATGATATTGAATTATTGGGTGAGTGGTTTACATTGTTCCAGAGGAGCTACTGTCTTCAGGAACCATTCACCCAATGGCCCAGGATCACTTCACAGAAGACAAGGATCCTCAGTTACACCTCTGTGAAAAAATCAAAACTTGCTATTTAAGATTTGATAGGGATTTAAAAAGTGCTTCTTCGCTTTTGTTTGGATCACAGTTTTCAGCAGTTTTAGTACCAAAACCTGGTACTATATGAATACCAGCCTACAAAGAAAAGAGTGGATCCCTCTGAGAGACAGTATAATACACTTATTTCAATTATGAGTTATTTATATATACAGTGTAATAGTGCTTAATAAAATACACTCATTTCTGCTCCTGACATTCTTTATACATAGAATGTGTTGTGTTGGCTTTGGTTGCTAACAACACAATGTTAACTGCTTCATTTTATTGAAAGTGGTCTGGAGTTTCAAGAAGTTATCAGAATAAGGAAATGAATGTAACACTCCTCAAGAACTGAGTTTTAAGTTACTTAATGATGGTCTAGAACAAAATTTAAGACCATTTATTTGGACTTTTTTCATCATGTTAGTATTTATACAAAAAAACTATAGAGGGTAAAAGCATAGCTCTCTACATGAATCCAAAAAGTGGAAACTTTCCTATCCTCCACACCTAAGTAAAGTAGAACCCACTTATGAAACTTAATTTTAGTATGAAAAAAGGAGTATAGTATAGTATAGCATAGTATAGTACAGTACAGTATAGTATAGTATACTGTCACATAGTATAGTATAGTATAGTATAGTATAGTAGAGTATAGTATTGTATAATTGAGTTATAAGGTGGCTGAATCCAAAAATTTGCCTTAAATTCTTTAAAAAGTCTTTACCTTTCTTGGGTGCTTCTAGGAAGCAGTTGCAAGTAGTGACTAAGAGCTTAATTATGTGTAAAAAAATGGCTAATTAAGTTTATGCAATATTATTTGATACTTGTTCCCTGATGATGATCCCTTGTGGATTGAAATATGTAGGAATACTCAGTGTTATATGTAATAGAAATATCTAAGGAAGAACAATGTGCATTACGTTGGCTGAGTGCTGTGAATTGGTTGCAACAGTGCACAGATAGAACATCAAGAATCTTACATCTGTCCACCCGCCTGTATAGAATATCCCAGCTCTCACTAGGCGGATTTCAGTGAAATGTATGACTGATTATTTTAATATACATCTGTTGATATAGTCTAATCTTGGTTTCAATCCAAGAAAGATAGAAAATTTTCATTAAGACCTAGTACCATTGTGATGATATGCTATTTGAAATTGTCGTTGTAATTGTGAGAGACTCAATTCTCTACAAAGTACAAACTAAACCAAAGAAACAGTCAATGGTCTAAATAATTAAGGCAGGCAATATTTTCTGTAGGGTACTAGGTCCAGCAGAGGAAACAGTTGATGTTCTAAACATAAAAATCAAGCATGATATATTGTAAATCTATTGCCAAGATGTGGAGAAATCTTATGTATTTTTTAAGTCATGGAAAAGCACTGGCTTTTTCAGCATACCTTAAAAACTACTGATGCATTAGGGACAAGCAAATGTGCTACAAGTGTCAGACACTGCAAAAATAACGTTACTTGTTGAAGATCTTACCTTCATATATAGGTACAGTGTGCGAGACACCATCTCCTGAATCCAACACAATACCTGTTGTTCTGCCTGAGGCATACAAGGACAGAACAGCCTGAATGGCCACATACATTGCAGGTGTGTTGAAAGTTTCAAACATAATCTGTAACAAAAAATAATCCTTCAGGAACAAAATCAAGTACACTTTATTCTAATTACAAAGAGATTACTTATACATTTTGCAAATTAAACAAGACATTTCTCAGATTGTCTAAAAAACAAGCAGTATAAACAGAGAAAAAAATGGTTCAAGGGATAATTTGGTATAGTATCGTACATAAATTAACGATTTTTACTGAGGCTGGAGAACTTGGAAGTAAGTTTATGAATAGAATAGTAACAAACTTTATGGGATCTATGAATCTCCTGACTTAATCCTGAGCCGGTTTTGATTCCTTGGCATTTTTTCAGTGGAGATATATGTTTAAATATTCTCAAATAACCTCACCATACAACTTGTTAGACTGAAAAGAGTGTGTAAGCATTGTTAAGTCCTCTCCAGAACTATTTTTAATTTTTGTTTTTTTTTTATTTGTTATTAAGGAACAAAAAGACAAAGGAATTTAGAATAATCATAGGTGCTGGATTATGGTTCATGTCATGACACCTGCTGCCTCTATCTTCCACCCTGATGACTGAGGTGTTATTCATTCAAAACGTTGGTTACCAAAATCAAAACTGTGTGGTATTACAACCCAGAAAGCCGTATTCTAAATATTTACCCCCTGAAAATCTTATAACAACTACAGATGTGTTCACCTCCCTAACAGCTGCAACACACAAGTTATAAGTGATATGTTGTTGCCACAATCCTAAGAAGAAATGTCACAAAATATTGAAAAATACCTCAAAAATAATGCATGCTGTTCCCAAAAATGTATGTGTGAAAGGTGCCAAATATTGAAAAATATTTAAAAATTGAACTGCTGTATCAAAAAATAAAGTACATATTAAAATGCCACTTAAATCAGAAATATAAGTTGTAAAATGATGACACACAAAATGTCTGTTAGTGTACAGGCAACAGGAACCATACCTGTGTCATCTTCTCTCTGTTTGCCTTTGGATTAAGTGGCGCCTCAGTCAGCAGTACGGGGTGTTCTTCAGGTGCCACCCGCAACTCGTTGTAGAAGGTATGGTGCCAGATTTTCTCCATGTCATCCCAGTTGGTAACAATGCCATGCTCAATGGGGTATTTCACAGTCAGGATACCTCGTTTAGACTGGGCTTCATCCCCAACATAGCTGTCCTTCTGACCCATGCCCACCATTATACCCTGTGTGACAAATCAAGTAAACTGAAAACAAACTTGTTCAACACACTACCTCAGACTGCCATAATGTACAGGAATTCCATAAATAAAGCTGGTGCCTAAAATTTAAATATTTGTTGAATGCCATAATACAGAACAAAGAATGGTATTTGATGAAAAAATAATGGCATATTTTATTGTGGTTATATTATTTTGATATGACCATTTGTATATCGGCGTATGTCAAACACATAATTGTTGCCATATGTGTGCCGACTGCACCTTTAGAGTCCTACACGTCGTCGTTTACATAACACAGATTGAAAAAAGCTAAAAATTTAAGATCAGAGGAAAACAAAAAAAGACAGCCATTCTGGACCAAACTTCATAATCTGATATTGTTTCATAAAAAGTATACGCAAAGCTATCCTGTTATCGGCCTGGATAGGCCCTTAAGGCTGGAGGAAGTTGAGGCTACCAGAATTTTTTTGACAATTGGCACATGAATGTTGTCAGAATTTTAGAGGCTGAGTCGACCCCAGGGCCATAGTGGGACCGGAAGAATTAAGTCAATAAGACACCTGACCCCATCCGGAATCGAACCCGCGAACTTCCGGCTTGTAGCGCAATACCTCAACCAACTGTTCCACCGCGTACCTCCGTCTTCCATGTCATGTTACGTAAATGTCGAGAATGTAACCTCTTTCTGGAAGAATGTCACTAAAGCCCTGGGAAAGCATGTTGTTCACTTCCAAATATACATCACGTGTTGCTAACAATTCGTCGAGAGGTATCACTTCTGTACTTCTAGTGCAACAACTAGCAAACCAGACCTTTTGGCGGCGGAATTATTTTTTTTTTGTTTTTTATTTTAGCACATTCTGTATATAAAACGTGAATAAAACATGAACCAAATATGTTAGAATTATGAAACAAACTGCATTTTGAAGAGAAAAACGGAGAGTATATACGATGTTTAAAATATTCAGTACCTGTATTTGTTGAGTAAATATATAAAATGCAACATTTAGAGGTTAGCGGTGCGGTACGACCACTATAGTGGTCGTTAGGCGTCAAAGTGTTAATGCGTAGGTATATTTTCAACTGAAGGCGTACACATTATTAAATATTTACTCACACAAATACCTTGCTGTATTTTGATCTGTGTTATGTTATGTGACATTCTTCCAGCTGTACAAATAACGTGTTTCATATTCTGTTGTATTATACTACCTTATATTCTCGTTATTACGTGTTCCACATCCTTGTACTAAAAAGGATCTATGGAATGTAAATAAATTCTATTCTATTCTTACACGAATACACATTCTGCACATATTACAACGCCACTCTTCCTTCACCAAAGTTTGTGACATTGTAACAAGTGTAGCGGAAAATCGAAATACTCTTTAATAAAGAATTTCTGTTCATAGAAATTTATGGATATTAAATGAGGATAGCGCTACATCGGAGTTAGACTGTACATAGTTTTTACTTTTTCTTATTATAGGAAATTTATCTGTAACTATGCCAGTACGTTTGACTGAAATTTGAGAAGAGGACGACTTCAGGGATAGAGCTGAAATGATGTAGTAGGTAACAAACATAATATTTGTAATGATTGTTCTTCTGTGACAATGTTTTTAGCGCTGTTTACTTAACCCTTTAAACGCCAAATTAAATCCCATCTGCCATTTGCTGGAATTATTAGGAGCTCACCATATTCTCCACGTTAGCAGGATAAGGGTTAATTTGCTTTAACTTAAATGTGGGAAGGTTAAAAATGGAGAACACTGATAATAGAAGGGGGGGGGGAAACATAATGGATGGGTAATGAACATGGGTGAAAAGAAAGGGTTAGAAGAACGAAAGAGATGAAGGAAAGACGAAGAAACATAATAAGAGAAATGGCAGGATGGCGAATGAAAAGAATGGTAAAGGAACACGGGAGAAGTGATGAATGGAAATAAAGATACGAAAGGGGTAAATGAAAAGAATGGAGGGGGTGAGAATGAAGATAAAAAATAAATTATTTCCTTCAGGAACTAAACCTGCGCTTGCGCTCAAAACTAACGAAAGGATTACACAGTATCCTCAGATTTTTTCGTTTTCTCCCAGGTCATTCAGGAAAATTGCTCAGACAGAACATTGAAATATAACACCGTCGATTTATTTCACTTCCAGCCCCAAATCAGCATCGTGATCTTACTGGTTTGGTTGATACAGTGTACCACTGAATCTCTTATTCATAGAGCACTTATTTGTAGATGTACGTATATCTCGGTGTCTCACCTGCCGAAGCCTTGACGTTCACCGCCACTCTATGTAAGCATGCAGTATATTGCGTCACATTGGGGTCGGCGTTTAATAAAACCTAAAGCCACACATTTTTTTAATGCGTACCAAACACAATACGCTTTATACAACACATTATGCGGCTTTACTTCGAATGTTAAACTGGTATTAAACTACACGGTTAATGAATAAGTATAAGGTATTCATTTGTGGACTTCCTGTGTAAACAAAGAAACAGATAACAGCACAACAGTTGGTTGCTTAATTAGTCTGCCATTTTGTTCGGTATATTGATTCCTTGAACACACAGCATAATTACAACTAGATGTTGAAGAAAGGCTACACCAATTGTTAGGATTCCAAGCAAGTATTGTGTGCTGATATGAAAAGCAAAGCAAGGCTCAGTTTAAGTACAATACAACATTGTGGCGCGTCCGTGTAACCATTCTTGCTATGGAAAGACAACAATACACTCCCTTTGTATTGTGACCTACATGTAGGTCTCAAAATTATAAACCCGTTGAGTGTTGCCATGGAAACAAAAGAATGGGTTCGGTTTGCACTGTCGTCGAGCTACAAAATATTCGTATTGCTGTCAACAATAAAAACATATTAAGGTATTCATATTAAGTGCCCGATATTGTTGTCCGGTTTTAACCGAATCCGGAATTCCTCGACAGATTTCCGTAGAAGAAAAATTTCATTAAAATACGTCCAGTGGGAGCCGCGTTAATACAGCGGACGGAGAGATAAATGGACAGACAGAAATCAGGAAGCCAATAGGTGTTTCTCGCTAGTCATGCGAACGCGCATACTATCTGATATAAAGCATACACAACTATAAGGTAAAGTCATACAGTCCGACAAGTTCACATAAAACTTTTTTTTTTTTACATTTACATTTACACTACTCATTAGGTGCTTTCGCAAAATTACGAAAAGTGGCTATTAGCTTCGTCATGTCTGTCCTTCCGTCTGTCCGCATAGAACATCTCGGCTCCCACTGGACGAGTTTTCATGAAATTTTATACGAGTGTTTTTCGAAAATCTGCCGAGAAAATTCAAGATTCATTAAAATATGACAAGATAACGGGCACTTTACATGAACACCAATATACATTTCTGATCATATCTCGCTCACTTCTTAGAATGAGAAATGTTTCAGACAAAAGTTGTAGAAAAATAAAAAAAATACCTTCCGAGTACTGACCTGTAGCCAGCAGTACGACATTTAAAGTAAAAAAAAAAAAAAAACACACAAACAACAACAAACACACAAAAAAAAAAAAAAAACACAAGTAAACAAAAACAATAAAAACAAATAAACAA
>Ga0123355_10016983_pt1 | contig 11488 bp, 8 predicted proteins | sample TergutEmb28metaG_3_FD_89872 | JGI IMG/M metagenome (GOLD analysis project Ga0123355, IMG submission 89872) | Embiratermes neotenicus P1 segment gut microbial communities from Petit-Saut dam, French Guiana - Emb289 P1 | ecosystem: Host-associated > Arthropoda: Insects > Digestive system > Gut ...
CTCTCTCTTCAAAATGCAGTTTGTTTCATAATTCTAACATATTTGGTTCCTGTTTTATTCACATTTTATATACAGGATGTGCTAAGATTTAAAAAAATAATTCCGGTGCCAAAAGGTTAAGTAAGGCTCTGGAAGTGGGTGTCTTGCTTCCATAGGGGCCCCACTTTTGGGGAACATGGAGGGACGCTCCTTTCTCAGGGCCTTCGAGAGAAGGGAAAAATTTCTTTATTTAGGAAAGTTTTTTATGAGGAATTTGAGAGATATGTAAAAAAGGCCCTGTTAATGGGCAGCTCTCTCCATAGAGGCAGTGTTGGGGAACCCAGTGGGGGTTCATATACTGGGACTTTTGAGAGGAAAAGAAAATGCATATATGGGTTCCTTTCTTGGACCCAGAGGACATTAAAGTTGTCTGGGGGCCATCTGGAACTTTAGCAAGGAACAGGGTCCTCTGAGCTGATATCAGATTGTAGGGCACAAAGGGCCTGTGTATAAGGCGTAGGTGCATCGGGACCGTAAGGGCTCATACCCAAATGTTAATCTAATCTAATCTACTCTAGGCCAAAGCTTCTTCCATCAGCCATTCAGAGCCATGGACCCCTTTATTTTTACTGTGCATTCAGCTAAACTGTGCAGTTTGTAGCATTCTCTGACAGAAAAACTTATCTCACTTTCATCCAAGATCCTGCAGATAGTGGAGAAAGTGTAATAGCTGTTGACCGTTGTGATGGTTCCATGGTAGACTGGCTGCAGGAATGAGCTGGGCAGTGGTGTTGGGACATATACACAACTAGGATATTTGAATGGACAAGACCAAGATCCAATGGATGCTGTAGGGCATTCTAAAGGATGAGGAAGCCTGTGAATGCTAGGTTCTTGGATTAGTATAGTTTTCAAATCCATGAACAAAGTAGTAGTTACTGACAGCCATTTCCATGTCTTGTCTTCTAGCAATACACACAGTGCCCATTGTGTCTTATTGAGGAATATGTCAGGACTGCTAACACCAGAAATTTTCGTACTTGATGAAGCACTGGTCTTAACACTTTCCATAATCTTGTCTTTATTTTCATTGGTGAAATGAATCATAAGTTCATTTAAACCACAATGGCATCCAGCAGTAGCAGTCTGGATTTCCCAGTCCAACTGATCCACTACCTCCATTGTCTCATACTGTCCTTGTGTTTTTGTACATAGGCACTTCATTAACCTGTAACTTACCCTTTCCGAACATAATTAAAACACAAGTGCAACAGTTAGTTCTAAGAATGTGGAAAATATGAAATACATTCCATATTGCACAGTATCGTAGCTACCGAGTGATACAGGCCTGCAGGTGCAACATCTATTGTATAACAGCACAGGCATAGGCAATCACAACTGCAGGTGAACAAGAGACATACACCATAATGGACATACTGTAAATACCATATGATAACATGAGTGGTCACATACATTAATTGCAGTTGAGTAAAGAGAGGCCAACTTGATATAACTTGCTTTATTATTTCTTTATTTAATGCTCAACATGTTTCGGATGTTAATACATCCATACTCAGGAGCTTGCGACTCACATGCTGAGTTATTTCATGAGTTGTATTGATCTGGTTCGATGTGTGTTGGTGTTACGTTGTGGTATGGCTGTGGTGGTGTGGTATCCATATGCAGGCTGAAGCCTGTGTACGGATACCACACCACCACAGCCATACCACAACGTAACACCAACACACATCGAACCAGATCAATACAACCCATGAAATAACTCAGCACGTGAGTCGCAAGCTCCTGAGTATGGATGTATTAACATCCGAAACATGTTGAGCATTAAATAAAGAAATAATAAAGCAAGTTATATCAAGTTGGTCTCTCTTTACTCAACCATCAAGATGATGCACAGTCCAATAAGCATAAGATACATTAATTGCAGTTGAGTGATGTCCATAGTCTTTATTTATTTATTTATTTATTTATTTTTGTTCGTAGAATGACTGATGAGAATTGATATATGGCATAGGTGATAAAGAGATTAGTGATTTATAAATTGTAAGGGTTGTGGAAGGGAGCAGACTGAGTAGAGGTGTGTTCTTCTGTGGAGCGAATGAGAAAATACATGAAAGGATTCCATTAGGTTTACGTGTTGTCAGGTTCAAGTTTGAGTGTGGGACTTGTGACTTATGAAGTGGGAGTATTACCCACTTAATTGTGATGCCTCTTACTTCGTACTTAATTCCCTAACATGGTTTATGGTTGGCACCATTTGTGCATGGTTTTTTAAGTTACTCATGGAACTTTTTTTTTTTTCCAGAGCCATTATTGAGCTAATCACATCAGAAGACAAACAGATGATGATGGTGGCACAAGAGGGAGATGATAGTTCCTCTGACTGAGAAGTTTTCACACACTTCCAGTTTTTTTTTTCTGTGGCACCACCAAATGCTGATGTATAAGAACAGGCTTGCGTGATGTCAGGCTTCTGCTATGGTGTAAATGAGATCTGCCCTCCAGACCTCTACACAGCATAGAATGTTGTTTCAGGACAACCTCTCTCAACCAAGGTTGTCCCAGAACGTTGATTTGAAACTACCGTTCTGTGCTGCATAATCCCAAAAGGGATCTCAAGAACAAACTACCTTGAATGGAGGCAGCATGGCAGTCAAATTCTTACATTGAATTTTAGATCTTCCCATGTACTTGCTTATCTTTTGTTACAGGATTTTATTGAGGGTTCCATTTATTTCAGCAGCCATTGAAATCGTATAAATCTTTATAAATGACTTAAAGCTGTTGAATACAAAGAATGATAAGTGATATAGAAGTAATATTGTGCTGCATTCATGTAAGACTTTTGCATTCACTTTATATGCTGCTGATATCCTACTGAAATTGTGTAGCTCTCATGCAATTTGAATTTAATCGTTATATTAATTCACCAGTTTTCAAGAGACAGGCCATCTTGTAGTTGTAAAAAATTTTGCATAGAAAATTATTAATTTCAATTTAAATTATTAACGTTTCTTCAGTCTGTAGCCTATTTGAAATTTATTCATTGTCTAAGTTTTTTTTTTTTTATTTTAAAAACTTTGTCTAATTTTGTATACATGTTTACAGTCATTTTCTTGGAGTTGCAATCTGAGTCTAACAGTAAGTCCTTTCACATGTCCACTGTCTGTGTCAATATTACATTGCAAAAGCCATTCCTTCAGTTTAGACAACTTTTGAGAGCTGTGTAAACATTTGTGTCTGGCCCAGTAAACAAGACAAGTGTGTTATTTTTGTCTTGCATATTTCTTTGCAAGTATCTGTAGGAAGGGAAATGTGCTACATGACTCAAAGGTTTGTGTAGGAAATTGGTATTAAGCTGAAATACTGAGTAGTATTGCACATATTGGCTTTACCTTTCCATAATCGAAAGAAATTATATGTCATGTTGCAATGTCTACCATTTCTTTAATCCTTCCCCTTCTCCTCATTTCTTGTATTCCTCTTCTTTCTCCTCCTCCTCCTCCTCCTCATCATCATCATCATCATCCACTTCATTGGATAATCCCCTTTTCATTGCCTCCAGCTTTTTCCTCTGTAACTGTTACATGTAATTATCACCACCAACACCACTGTCATTGTTATTGCCGTTAATAGTGGTATAATGACATTTTATATGACAGTTGACTAGATTGTTGAGAAACTGGAATATTTATTTCTTGAATTGACTGACAAATGCACTTAATAAACCATAATAAAATACAAATCATAAAACACAATTCACGACAAGTATCACCGCAACATGTTTTGGCACCAAAGTGTCATCTTCAGGGAGTCGGTGTCAAGAATGATTGTATAGTTTTGTGGAAATTCATATATAGTTTTTCTTCTTTTCTCTAGTTCCTCATCCTCTTCACTAATACAAAAATCATGTACGTTTTTCTATGTGATCACAAAGATATCGAAAATATTTTGGAAAAAGCTGTATTCAATACATTGTGATCGTGTAACTTGACAGGGCCGTGTGTAATGACAACATTTAAGTGTCCACCATGGATTGATTTTCAGAGTCACTGTTTTCCTATAGTATACCTGTATCCTACTCTATTTTTTAAACAAAATCCTAGTTGATGGTAGTACCATTTCTGTATGTGTGTGATCCACTAACAATCACTGAATCACCATATAAATGTTCCACTGCTTGCTTATCAGTGTATGGAAGTAGCTTGTAGACATGCTTACAAATTTTAGGTATAAAAACATTATGTTCTTAAAAAATTTTGAATATTTTGGTCATCTTGAAGGCACACAGGGAGTTAGTGGTGTAGCCCTACTGATTCTTAGCCTGGACACTAGATGTAGGTGAGTGGTTTGGCTTCATGCCCCAGCCACTTTACTATCTTGGAAAGACGCCCAGTGCCCATTGAGTAGGAGGTTACATGGGCTCCAGGGCCAGTGTGGGCAGTTTTGAAAAGAGGAGAATCACTTATCCCTGCTGGAATGAAACCCTGGATCCTCTGGCCTGTGGCCTATTCACTACACTGTCTCAGCTGCTTTCATGGTACAATATAAATTTTTTTTATGTTACAAAAAAGTTCTGTTGCTATCTGCCACAGATAGTGGATAAATGCAGTGTAGTTGTCAGTGGTAAGTGTTCCTGCTTCTTGTTCAACGTTTGAGTCCATGTGGAATCTAAAGCATGGCTCAGGATTTGTAGGCTTGTTCACAAAATTGTGAAAAGCAAATGTTAGCTTCATTATGTCTATCTTTCCATCCATACACAATGAACAGTTTGGCTCCCAGTGGACGTTTTTCATGAAATTTGATATTTCAGTGTCTTTTGAAAATCTGTGAAGACAATTCAACTTGAATTAAAATCTGACAAGAATAACCGTACATTACATGAAAACCTGTGTACATTTATGATATCTAGTTGAATTCTTTTCAGAATGAGAAATGTTTCAGATAAAAGTTGTAGGAAAAAAATGTTTTATGTTCAATGACTTTTTTCTTAAAATTATCCTTTTATGATATTAAATGTGAAAAAGTATGATAGAGCTACAGATGACAAAACGGCAGGCGTGCATTGCGTGCTGGATATGTAAGGCTACAGACACATTCAGAATGTTTAGTACTTCTTTTCCATTGCAACAGTGGTTTTGTAAGCCTGTTCATATGTTTATACATACATTGCCCATGCTAATGCCTGGAGCCAGAATCTGTACTGGCTACTTACATTGATCATTGGTGGAATAATGACTGATGGGGGAAACCAAACTTCTCAGAGAAATTATAAGTGCACATAAATTGTGTGTGAAGTGTTTGTTTTAAGTGAGCAATTACAGACTTGGAGATGGTGCAAAATTTGAAGGTTATGCCAGACAAATTCACTGCAGAGCAGTCATAATCCATGATTAAGAAATAGGGTTATTCTGCAGTTTAATAATACAGTATTATAATATCACTATCAGCCATACTACTACAACTAACGAACTGACTCCGTGAAGGAGAGTCCTTCCCAATAAGCTAGCAGGTCCTCAGCTAGTCAAAACAGTCTCCACATTTTATGGAACCCAAAGGTTCATTACCGCATCCAGCAGAGGGGGCCACCTGTCCCTACCCTTAGCCAGATCAGTCTAGTCCATATTTCTCCATCCCACATCTTGAAGATCCATTTTAATATCCCTCCATCTGCGCCTCTGTCTTCCAAGTTGTCTCTTTACCTCAGGTCTCCCCACCAACTCCTGTATGCACCTCACCCATCTCCCTTTGGTGCCACATGCCCTGCCCATCTCATTCTTGATTTGATCACCTGAATATTGATTGGTGCGGAATACACCACTGCTGCTACTACTACAACTACTACTACTATGCCAAACGGCGTTTTATTTGTTATATTTTTTTAGTTATGTAGTTTTAAGAAATTATTACCAAAATATGGCAATAATACAAGATTTCTGTGATTTTAACAAGTTGTATTCAAGAAAACCCTAAACACAAGAAGTCTGTAACCAAATTATGTTGATTGCACCAATTTTTAATATTGATGAAGCATTTCATGTTTGTTGAGCGGTCCTAAAGCCGCTATTCTGTAACGTGCAAGAGCAAGGCTGTTTTAGGACAAAATAAAAGCGAAAGGAACTATAATTTATTCCTCTGTTGTCCTGTCTGTTGGCAATTTATTGCTTCATGCAGAGAAATCTAGGAAGGCGGCCTGAGTGCGTTAACCCCCTTTTATCTCATTCAGTATGTGAGTGAGAGATATCGGACAGGTCTTAAAATGTCTTGTTTAATCTCTGTTTTCACACACCTCTCATCTTTACACCTGCTCATACATTTCGGTTCATAGTTCTATTAACAAGAAGTCGTCCTTTCTGATACTGTCGAAACGAAAGTTGCAAAGTACGCCGATTAGTTCCACCATGTCGATCTATCCATAAATATTAGGGAATTAATTTCCACTAAATTTGGTTTGGGAAATCCAAAATTTGTTGACACGTACCAGTACTTACGCAAATCGGACAACAGCAAGAACTGCTTTACATGAAAGCGTGCGTGTCTGCGCCCAGATCGAGTTTATTTCTAAATATTTGTAGAAACGAAAAAGTTGCAGATAAAAATGCAAACATTCTACATTACATCTAGTACAAGTTTCCAGAAGTTATAGTGTTTTCGAGATATTTAAACACGAAGAATTTTACACCCTCGTTTAACTTAGTGCCTGTTTAAGTGACAAATTTTTATATTGGGTATCTTACGCAATGAGCCAGCGTTCCAAAAATTCGTAAGCTGTGCGTCCATTACGTAAAAACGTTCAAATTCCAAGTTCTCGTGAACATAATTCAATCATGGTTTCTTCTATGCGCAGTGGGTCTTCCCCTTCAGTCTTACTGCCGTTTACAAGTACGGTTACAGCTTTACTGCTGCTTCCTGTAAGATGTCGTTTGTTACTTGTTTCCTTTCATGTATTGTTAAGAGACTGCAATCTAGAAAGAATACGATGAGCGAGAGAAGGAATAGACCAGAAAATTTGGCGAGGAAGGGTCTCATTAGGTGTACGCTTAGAACAAAAATTAGAATGGAGGAAAGGTTGAGATCGAATTTCGAAGGCGTAAGGGTGGGTAAGGGGGGCCTTAAGTGAATAGCGTGTGAGAGTGTGGACTGGCTTCATATGACTGAAGACAGGGGACTGTTGCGGGCTGTTGTGAGGCGGATAATGAATCTCCGGCTTCGATACTGGGCGCCGAATTTCTTGACGAGCAGCGTTACTATATTCGTCGTAAAAATTCTACTCTATGGAGTGAGTGTGTGGTTACGGAGATGGCTTGTGTGGACATGGGTGTCAGTGGCTCAGAATCGTGTGGCGTGGCGGGTGTTGGCATTAGCAGTCCTTAATCTGCGGACCATATTACGTCGTAACAGTTTTCTTGACGCAGGCAGTGGCCCATGATGGGTAACATAGAGAAAGAGAGAAGTGTTTTGTTTAACAACGCTGCCAGTGGGTAATATAATGCGGTGCAAGTGGTAGATGAATGAAGTGTGAGTACGAGTGGTGCTCGAATTATACAGACACGAGAAAACCCGGCTTATTCGGAGTAAAACCTTTCCCATTGCTAGTTTCTCCATCACAAATCGAATACGGACTGGCGTGAGATTAATCACTGGCCTCCGCGGTGAGAGGACGATGGCCAACCACCTGAGACATGGCACGGCCCTGTAAAATACGAGAAGGCAAACGTAACGGAGTGTAAATACGTTCTGAAACTGGGCGATGGGGAGCAGAGTCGAATTGGAGAACGGGGTTTGTACTGGTTGTATCTTGGCCAAACATACTTTGTAATTAATCGCTGGCGAGACCTGGCCAGAGGTCAGGTGTAGCGGAAGGGTACAGAATACCTTGTTTCGCCCCTCCCTCCAATTCCTTCCCCCTCCAACAAATGAACAATTATCCAACATTGCCCAAGGTAACAATAGTAGTAGCAGTAAAAGTAAAGCAGTCCCGTTACATGCCCGGAGGGGCCCAGAGGGTTCTAGGAGGTTAAGGTTCCCAGATTTCGTGACAACGGCGCAGGATGGTGGTAGGTTGTGAGCCTTACGCACCGGCCGCCTTTAACCCCAGTAAATACCCCTGGTACTCATTTCTGTTAGAGGCTGAGTCGACCCTAGGGCCATAGTGCGATCGGAAGGATTTTATGTCAATGAAAAATCCACTGACACCAGCTGGGATCGAACCAGCGTCTTTCCGATTTGTAGCACAGCACCTTAACCACTGTACTAGTAGTAGTAGTAGTAGTAGTAGTAGTAAACGAAAATGTAAATATGATCACGCACAACCATAATCTGCATAAGAGAGAAATCGGATATTAAGTTCTTATCTGATACATTTTTGTCATTTGGAATTAAATTCCGTTCTTCTCTTGACTGAAGTAATATTGTCAACAACCGCCACTCCGAGGACCAACATTTAATACCGAGCAATATTACCATTTCCTTTGTTGTTCTTAAAGTAATGACGCCAAATATAACGAAAACTTTTATCGTTTCAATTTTTTTATAGAAAATCAAGCATGCATCAACAAGGCACAATAAACGAGGAAGATAAAATAAGCAGAAAGAAATGTTTCTAACAATACGAAAACCGTGATTTGAGGGTTTCGCCACGTGACTGTTGAGGAAGCACGTCTTCTGGGTTGTTGCGCGCTGTGGTATGGTGATTTGTTTCCGACGTTCCGAAGAAACCGCCTTCATCCTCAGGGTTATGAGTCAACCGGACTCATAACCCTGAGAATGGAGGCGGTACATTCTTCGAAGTTCGGGAAGTAGTTACCCAACCACACGGCGCAACAACCCAGAAGATATACTTCCTCATGGCTAAAAAAGTTTGCAAGTAATAGAGTCTTTCAGCGCTGTTTAATTTCCAGTGGGTAAAGCGGTAACCTTGCCGCTACACTAGCCGTTATCTTTCGCTGCAGGATTCTATCTCTTTCTCTCGTTGGTTGCACAAGTAATAAGCGGGTTAGCTGTTATTATCGGCCCTATATTTACATTTAAATGTAGTTGTAGCTAACACACCACACTGCCATCTCTCTCTCTCTCTCTCACTCACACACACATGCTTCAAGCGGCAAGGTTAGCAGCGAATACTTCGATGCCATAACCGGTTAGTAAATGATCTATACAAATTTTGTGTGACACAAACTAATAATTTTCGGAAAAAAATTACAAGGTTTTGTCTGTTTTAAATAGAGAAAGGAAGTAATTTTCTCTGTTTCAGTGGTATAGCGGTGCTAAACTAGCTACACTGGAGAATTCGCCACTGTAATTAATGTGGAATTTTTTAGTACGAAAGCATGAAGTGAAGACACAGTCTGTTAGAGCCAGAAATGGGATGAAGTGTCCCAGGACGAACTGCAGCGTTCGGATTCAAAGAAACAAGATAGGTGCACGTGCATAATGTTAAATAATTATTACATCATACATTCCGGAGCTGAAAATAGAAGCCCTTGCTAAATATATGACGTAACACTGTTCATAGTATCGTACAGCAAGGCGTCACTACCGGAAATAACATCATCATTATTTGAGGATGAATCAGGGTTTATGCCTTGCTGTAAGCTAACTCTGGCAGTAGAGCCCACAGTTAAAACACCATTAACAGTGAAGCGTAGGACTGGTCACTTCCACAGCCAGTTTTATCCTGATTTCGTGTGGAACAAGAGACATCCATTCTTCGTCCGGGGTACGACTGCTTTCCTTGTCACTGTCCCAGTTTCGACCCCGCAGTAAATACTTAATAAAATACTAACGCTTAGTTTAAGGGTTCCTGTCAGTCATGTAACATATTTTAAGAAATCCCTGGCTCATGAATTGGCATCGTGTTCAAAAACTACACGGCAATACTTGCACATTATTTTAATAGTTGTGGCTACCGTACATATTGGTAGGTGTACGGTGTTACTTGCATAATGCCCTTGGGTGTTGCCTGTTACAACATATGCCAGCATAAATTCCCTCCAATTACCTTTACCAGAACGGTGAGCGGTCTGACCTTGGAACCTTCGGAACCGTTAAATTTCTCCTTATTTTTATTTTACTTTTTCCTGCTGCTCTTCGTACTTTTCTTATTTTGCGTCCAAAAATTTCAGTGAAGTGGCACACCTTCCTTTCATCTTTCCGTTTTCCCCATATTTCATACAACTGTCTGCGTTCACGCGGTTTATCGTGCGGTTTTTTATCTAGTAAATGGAAAGTTGCATTTTTGTACCTATTAAATATCTGAAAGGAAGTGACCACTTTGGTGGCCTAATCTGTGTGGGACATTAAGATGGATGTTAAAGAAACTCTTTATTAGATTCGCGTGTTGGAGAAGATCAAAAGATTTGCTCATGTGAGCATGGTAATGTTCGGCAAAAGGTCAAGAATTTCCCAACTAGTCGAGTGAATGAATATGTTCCATTCCTTACATTAAAAATGATATTTCATTTCACAGTGTTGTAATTTACCGTGATGATGATCTCGACAGCCATCGAAACACGTTGGTGAACGAATATTAAGTGATAAACACATCTTACATATGTGCGTTTGTTGCTCTTCTTGTGTGAATTGAAATAGTTGTGAGACTGTCAGCTTGTAAAGAAGGACTATGTGTTCTGTATCAAGTCATTTAAGGAAAACAGACGAATTTGCCCAAAGCTGAGCTGGACGTGAGCGTCGTTTTGACGGAGCGTCTTTCCAGGTTGCTGTGTGTCATACGGCCAGCAACATGCGTGGTGCTACACAACATTCTTGCACTAAAATACTTCTAGACTAATCCTGTACATCTACACTGATTCTTGTGTAAAGCAATAAGGGAAATGCATCAGCATAACGAAAGAGTTCATAATATTAGACTCCGGCACGCAAGTTGCACATTAGTGCACGGGACCACATTTCCGTTACCTTGGAAAGATGATAGTCGTTCAGCTGGTCAAGAAATTATCCGAAGGTACAGCATCATGTTTGCATAAGCCTCCCCCCCACCCCCCTCAGTGGACCTTTCGCAGAGCCACATGGGACCAGCCCATCTCCCAAAATATTTTCAAATTAGTTTTGATATTATCCTCCCACATATGCCTGGGATTTCCTGTTTTATTTTTCTTTTCTTTCCTGTAAGATAATATGCATTTCTCACATTCACCGTACCACATTCTATATTCCCCACCAATCGCAGACACATTGATTTGTTCTGCCTAATAACGTTTTGGTTGCAGCTTTTCTCCAATCTGCTGTTGCTTCCACTCTCTGAGGTCCAAATGATCCCCCTGCACCCTCTTTTCAAATACCCGTAATCTGTGTGCTCACAGTTTACACGGCTGTACTCTATGAATACTAATTTCGTCAACTGTACCGCGATATACTTTTTTTTTTTTTTTTTTTTTTTTCGGGGGGTAGATTGGGTGGTTTCATGATAATTGCGGGGGGGGGGGGGGGGCCATGAATAAGGTGGGTTTTATGGAAAAGGGCCATGCCCGCC
>Ga0123355_10016984_pt1 | contig 11487 bp, 12 predicted proteins | sample TergutEmb28metaG_3_FD_89872 | JGI IMG/M metagenome (GOLD analysis project Ga0123355, IMG submission 89872) | Embiratermes neotenicus P1 segment gut microbial communities from Petit-Saut dam, French Guiana - Emb289 P1 | ecosystem: Host-associated > Arthropoda: Insects > Digestive system > Gut ...
AGTCGGGATCGAGGTTCACCATTGAGCAGCGCTCGTCACGCATCGTGACGGCGATGGTGGGCGCGTCCTCTTCCTCGCCGAACGAGAGCACACCACCCAACCATTCGTCCTCCTCGAAAGGAACCGAACGCAGTAGGCGCACGACAATGTTCGGGCGAAATCGTCGTGCGTCGAGGCTCCGGCCAGCGAGTCTTCCGATCTCGTAGATCGTATCCGTAGTCATCACGGAGATCGACGCTTCATCGAAGATGCCATGCCTCAACTGCATCATCTGCACGGGAGCACCGTACCGACGTCCGACCTCCGCAGCTAAGTCCTCCCCGAAGACAGGCATCGGTTTGCCATCCGGCGTGCGAATGTGTGTAGGAATATCTGGTTGAGCACTGTCTTCCCGACGCAGTGGAGCAAACAGGAGCAGGTCGGGAAGCTGGCTTGCCGTTAGCCACGGCATTCCGCTGCGATTGTCAATCCGCCGAAACGCGAGGCGTCTGTCGCCATCGAGTCCGTACCAACCCAGGTTGGCGGCCTCGAGTCGTTCGCCAGCCATGGACTTTACGGGATACCGGAAGATTGCCTCCACATGTCCGATTTCTATGAGCATGCGCGATCTGGGTCCTCCAACAGATGTTTTTTCCCTAGACGCAGCAGTGAGGATATGAGTGCAGGTGGATGCCGCAGCTCAACCCGTCCCGGCGCCTCGGAAATAGTCAACCAAGCCATCAATTCTAAGGCACCTGACTCGCTTGCCCAGTAGTACCTCAGTGCAGATTCACTCGCCATTCGAAGCGGCGCCATTCAGGCAGAGCCGAGCTCCTCAAGAAATTCGGTGGACCACAGACAACCCTTCCGTTAAGTGTTTAGCGAGGGTTGCGGACAGTGCGGAGAGTATTCGGGGCATGGCCAACTGGGGCAAACTGGTATTGTTGGCTACAGTGAAAGGGCTTCCAGGCAATGGCTAACTACGATATTTTCGGTAGATTCTACGACGCTGTTATGGGGGATCGCTCTCAGGCAACACATCTGCTTTGCGGCTTCATTCGCGAAGTTCATCCCCGAGCAGAGAGTGTCCTCGAACTTGCCTGTGGGACAGGCTCAGTTTTGAAGCATTTGTCCAAACATTATGATGTCTGGGGATTGGATCTCTCCGGACGAATGCTCGCAATCGCCCGGAAGAAAGTGCCGCACGCGAAGTTGTCGTGTCAGGATATGGTGAAATTCCGTCTACGGGAAAAGTTTGATGTTATCTGCTGTGTTTTTGACTCGTTAAACCATGTTCCAGCTTTTGCTGACTGGAAACGGCTCTTCGGCAATGTGCATCGGCATTTGTTGGCCGGAGGCGTTTTCATATTCGATATCAACTCACAGAAAAAGTTGAATCGGCTTATGACAGAACCGGCGTGGGTTCTCAGATTTGGGAATAACTTTCTTATTATGAAGGTCACTGGTGCGAGAAGAAGCAGGGCGTCGAACTGGGACATCAAGGTTTTTGAGCGCACCCAGGGAAATCGATACCTTTTGCACGAGGAGAATATTCAAGAGGTTTCCTTCCCAGTCCCTAAGATTGTGCGCGCCTTAAGAGTGCACTTTCCCAGCATTCAGGTCATAGACCCGGACCGGAAGCGCCCCACACCGGAATCAGAGAGACTGTACTTCGTTTGCAAAAGGTGATCTCGGCGTGAGGAATCAACCGGCGGATTCCCCCCTTTGAGGAGCAAACAAAAAGTTCCGCAATGAAAACGGCAGTCCGTTGGCTCACGTAAAAACAAGCTTTGGCTTCGCACTGAGAGCCACAAAAGGCCTGGCTGCCGACTCCCGGCGCGCTTCGCTTGCCGCTCCCCGGGTATCACACTGCCGTCTGGGTGGACACAGTGATGAGCTTGTTCTCCGGCCGGCGGTTGTGTTTGCTCCGTGCCGGTGGGATACTGCGTCCCATGACTCTCGAAGAATGCCGCCAGTTCTATTCGGAAGAAATCCGCGTCGCTGCAAACATCACATCGGCAACTCTGATCGAAGCCTTTGCGTGCGTACCCAGGGAAAACTTTCTCGGCCCAGGGCCCTGGAAGATGGCTTCGGTCGATCTTGGCCCGGGCGGGACAACCTACATGCAAACTCCGGATGCCGATCCACGACATCTTTATCACAACGTGCCTGTGGCGCTTGATCCCGCCCGCGACCTGAACAATGGGCAACCCGCCGCACTGGCTAAGTGGATTGACGCTCTCCACATCAGGAAGGGGGGGCGTGTGTACCACCTGGGGTGCGGTGTGGGGTATTTCACCGCCGTCATCGCTGAACTGGTAGGGCCGAGCGGAACCGTCGTAGCCAGTGAAATCGACCCCGGACTCGCGGTACGAGCCGTTCAAAACCTTGCGGCGTATGCGAATGTTTCGGTGCATAGCGGGGACGGGGCAGACTTCGATCCTGGCGATTGCGATGCCATGTTAATTAACGCTGGTGTCACGCACCCACATGCAAGATGGCTGGCGCGCCTGAACCAGGGCGGCAAGCTCTTGGTGCCGCTCACGGTGGCCGCGGGGATGGGAATGGGAGCGAATCTTGGCAAGGGTGTTATGGCAGAGATCACCCGTGAGGTAAACGGTTTCTCAGCGCGGGTTGTGAGCTTCGTCGCGATTTACTCGTGTGTTGGTTTGCGAAACGCACAGTTAGAGCAGGCGTTGGGCAAAGCCCTGGGCACGGGAAGGCTGTTTAAGCTAAGGTCATTGCGGTGTCAGGCGCACGAGCCGACGGACACCTGTCTGATGCACGGCGCCGAAATGTGCCTGAGCAGCGAAGAAACGGGAACTTGGGCGGCAGCATGACGAGTAGGGCTGAGAAAATCAAAAGAATAAACAACCGCGATCGCGAAAAGCTCGGCCACCGCAGGCCTGGCAATTGCGCTGGTTACTAGAATCAGGGAGTTGTCGCCCATCGTCAACCCGATTTGTCGAGCTTCCGGCAGGACGAGCAGTTCAATGACGTCCTTACGAGTTTCAGGCGAGCTCGCCACCTACGCCTGTGGTTTTTAGTTAGAAAGCGGGGCCATCTACATGAGAGCAGCATGGTACGAAAAGCAGGGTCCGGCGCGGCAGGTTCTCACGGTTGGCGAAATGCCCGATCCGAGTCCCGCGGCGGGCGAGGTTCGTATTCGGATTGCTGCTTCAGGCATCAATCCGGGCGACATAAAGAAGCGCCAGAATGCATTTGGTTATGGCATGCCGTACCCGCGCGTAATACCTCATAGCGACGGCGCCGGACGCATCGATCGCATTGGCCAGAGCGTTCCTCCGGAATGGCTGGGAAAGTCGGTGTGGTGCTACGGAGCTCAGTCCTATCGCGCCTTCGGCACTGCGGCGGAGTTTACGATTGTTCCGGTCGACCAAGCCGCGCTTCTGCCTGAAAGTGTATCGGCGGACCAGGGTGCATGCCTGGGCATTTCCGGCATAACCGCGCACCGGGCCGTCCACGTCGCCGATCCCCTGAACGGACGAACGGTGTTAGTGCAAGGGGCAGCGGGTTCGGTCGGGATATGCGCGGTTCAACTGGCATACCGAGCGGGCGCACACGTTGTGGGCACGGTAATGTCGGCGCCGGAGGAGGAAACAGCGAGAAATGCGGGGGCTCACCAAGTGTTTCGGAATGACCACCAACTTGGAGCGCGCATAAAGGCACTGGCTCCGGAGGGGATCGACCATATCGTCGAAGTAGCCTTTGGGGCAAACATCGAGGCGGACATCGGCTTTCTGAAGATGGGCGGGTCGATCGCAACCTATGCGACCAATATCGAGGCACCGGCAATTCCGTTCTGGCTGATGGTGTTCAAGAATATTCGCCTATTCTTCCTAGGGAGTGACGATTTCCCAAAAGACGCAAAGCTCGTCGCGGCGCGGGATTTGAATGCCGCCCTGGATGCGGGATGGTCGGGCTTCGAAATTGCCGAACGAATCCCGCTTGCCGAGATTGCCCGCGCCCACGAACTGGTCGAGCATCCGCAGCGACGCGGAAGGGTTGTGGTCACGTTGTAAGGCAGGTGAATTGCCGGAAGCGGAACTTCGGTCGAGCCCGTTCGGTCATGCACTTGCTTTTCGATGCGCGGCTCGGGGGGTAGCCACATGCTCGCAAGCTCAAGCTAAGGGTACAAACGCGAGCGGGGCTTCGGAGAAAGCCAGAGCAATTGCACGCCACAACCCGCTGGCTGTAAATTGCAATCGTCCCCGATGGTCCTCGCTAAAACCGAGCATTTCCCATGGTGTGCAACCGGTTGATCCCGCCTTACCGCTTACTTCCATTGGCTGCGGCGCCAGCATATGATGAAGTTTCGAGATGGATCTGCATGAACTACGTCATGGACGCCCCCCGAAGTTCTCCACCGGCCGCGTCAACCGCTAACCACGAGGCCGTCTACGCACGGAGCCGAGCATGAAATCAGTCGTCATGATCCTGATGGTCTTGGTTTGGCTTCTCCCAACCGCATCTGCCGCCAATGCCAGTGCGGCGAAAGCGCCTAATTTCACCTCGGATGCGGAATGGGTCGACACCGGTGCGGCGGGCAAGAAGGTTTCTCATTCAATCAAAGGATATCGAGGGCACGTTCTGCTGATCGATTTCTGGGAGTATACCTGCATCAATTGCATCCGCGACTTTCGCATTTTGAAGCGTTGGTATGCCAAATATCATGCCGACGGCTTCGACATCGTGGGGGTGCATTTCGGCGAATTCGCGATGGGATCGAAAGCCCTCAATGTGCGCGATGCGGCCAAACGCTTCGAGCTGCCCTGGCCGATTGTGGCGGACGTTCATGGCTCAATCTGGCATGACTATCACTCAGATGTTTGGCCCAACCGGTATCTGGTCGATCCGAACGGCGACATCGTTCTCCAAGTCAAAGGCGAGGGCAACAACGCTCCGATGGAGGCGAAGATCCGAGAATTACTTGCCAGCACTCATCCCGAAGTGAACCAGATCCCGCCGGATCCCCCGGAAAACACTTTTTTGCCCGGGTGTGGAATTCCCACCGACGAAACCTATGTGGGAGATTGGTTCGGGCGTGGCGCGATCGCGAACTCGAAGCCCTACAGGAACGACAGCCAAGCAACCAATTTTCACTCCGAGGGGGCGCCTCGAGACGGCAAAGTCATGCTCTCCGGCCGTTGGACCACCCAGCAGGACGGTATCACCTCTGCCGACAAGAAGGGAGATGCCGAGCTCCGTTATCACGCCCGCTCGATCTATGCCGTTCTAAGCGTGAACAACCCGAAGAAACCGGTGCGCGTTGACTTACTGCAAGACGGCAAACCCCTCGATTCAAACCAGGGAGGCGTTGATGTCCATTTTGATTCGCGCGGCTCCTATCTCGACGTCAGCAGTCCAAGGATGTACTACCTCGTGAAAAATCCGGCCTTCGGTTCGCACCTGATCTCACTCCAACCGGAAGGCGAGGATTTCATGCTGCACTCCTTTACCTACGGAAACGATTGCCAGCAGGATTTTGAACAGAAGTGAACGGAGTCGAGCCGCGCGATTTTGCATCCGGTGCAGAGCCGGCGCCCCATTTCCGAAGGGACAACGACGGTCCGGAGATGAGGGCAGAGGCCCGCTAAAAAGACGATGCCGGCTGCTCCCATGTAGCTGTGGTTTGCGCAATTCGCGCTGGCCGGGACCGCAAGCAGTCGTCATGCGTGTGGTGCAGGCTCCGGTTACGTTGCAATGGGGTGTTCGAAGGGCAGGCTTTGAGCATTTGTCGACCAGGTTAAAGGCCGTCTGAAACCGTTCGATAGAGTCCTGACTAAAAGGTCTTCGCTTGTTCGACAGCATCCGCTCCTAACTGCAATCGTGTCGATGAGCAAACCGCACATTTGCACGGCTGGGGCGTGGTTTCCCAGATCGCCTTTGCGTCGAGCCGGTAGCCGATGCCACGGATTGTTTTAAGAAATGTGGGGATCGAGGAATTCCGCTCAATCTTCTTCCGGATTCTCCGGATACAGGCATCCACACTGCGGGGAGTAACAAAGTGCAAGTCTCCCCAGACCGCGTCAAGGAGCGCATCGCGTGTAAACACCTTTCCCTGATTGCGCGCCATGTAATCAAGGAGCCGGAATTCTAACGTTGTAGTGGGCACTTCCTTGCCGCGCACCAAGACGCGCATCGCCGACGGATTAATCGTGATTCCTGCGGCGGATAGAGGGCGTCGGTCCCCGAGATGCTGGCTCTTAACCACGGCTCCAATCAGGGATGCAATTTCGCCGGGAGCCAGAGGCATGGTGACGCACTCATCCGCTCCCGAGTCCCCCATCGCTCGATATCTGTCGGTGTTACCCTCGGCCAGTAGAACGACGCGAGTACTCGACAGGCTCGGGTCGTGTCTGATCTGACGGCATAGAGCGATCCCGCTACCGTCAGCCAGGTCTAGGGCAACGATTATGACTCCCGGCGGTTGCTCCCTGGCAGCCTCGAGCGCGCGCGTGGTTGCGAAAACCGCCACCGGGTAACCCGCCCGTTCAAGACTAAATTGAACAACGCTGCGGCGCTCCTCGACCGGATCGACGATAAACACCATTGCCCCCATAGCACTCCCCCTTCCGTAATGCACAGGGAATCGGCACTACATCGATTTCGTTTGGTGTGAAATGTTAAGAGTCTTACGTGGCATCCACGGCGATACCGATTGAGAATCCCAACTCTCCCCAACTAGAGACATTGAGTGAAGTGCCGCCTTCGATACCAAGCGGTACCAAGTTAACCCCTGCTTCTTCTACTCTGGATGAAGAATCTATAAAAAAAAGGTGAATTTTCGGTGCGGCAGAGGAAGAATTTCCGCCGGGCGGGCATTGCCGCCGGCGCTCTTCCGATCCGGCGTACGGGACGCTACAGGCCGTGACTTCATCCCGGCGTGGTCTGGTCTTTGTTTCCAATCGGCCCCGTACCTGCCCGGCAAGCGGTCGAGACTGACCGCGTGCGTATTCCGGTGATGAGAATATCAGCCGTCTGAATGTTGCCCGAGGGGAGGCCGTCGAGACACGTAGGATGTGACCCAGCTCCACCACAAAATTCAAGGGGAGATGGGTTTGGGGAAACGTCGCTGGCGGCTCCGATTTTATTCACATCGCGCCGGAAAGTACCAATCACATCACCGGAATACGCAACCGCGCCGCCAACGGGGCTGCCGCGGCTGTCCCTGGCATTCTCGGCATGAATATGGCTCCCTCATTGGACACAACCCTTCACGGACGGATTCCAGGCTCCTGCGATGCCGCGGCGGTTTGTCGGTTGGACGGACAGCTACTTTCCACCGTGGCCGTAGCTTAACGCCCAGCCACGCAGAATAGATGGTTTAAAGCAATGAGGCATCGACCGGCACTCTTACTCTTGGCCGCGGAGACTGACTGGCGCCCGTCTGCCAGGGTTGTCCTTTAGAAAACGGTAACGCTGGATGATAAATACGCTACACAGGACACGATTGATAGAGAGTTCGAATGTGAACTTTAACACAACTCTGGTGAAGTCTTCATACTTCTGTTCACGCCATTGACATAACATGGCACTAGAACGTTGAAGCAAACGCCACGGGGCGGGAGCTGCGATGAGAGCGTTGTTAACGTGCCTTTTACTCGTTAATGGAGTTTCGTTCGCCGATACCATTCATGACAGCTACGCTATTTACTTACTTTCGCGTAGATCAGATGCTGCAATCGAGGTGCGACCCACTCGCGGCGACAATTACAAGGTGGTGATGGTCCGGCACTCGACGGTGGTTTCGAAAAACCTATCCTTTCTTTCGTGGCGCGTCCGGCTTCCCGAAGGATCGAAGGATCCCGAGAACGGTTCACCTGGTGATCGAGTCCGGTTGAGTTCTTACCCGCCAGATCGCGATCTGCATCCGGCTTCTGAGCCGAGCTCGCTGGCGATGCTCGGAACTGGCCTGCTCGGACTTGCTCTGTTAGTGAAGCGTCGCATAAAAGCGCAATCAGCCAGTCCGCTATAATACTATAACCAACAAAGAGATCGAGCGCTGGTTGTGCATCGGCGGGTCGGTGCACACTTAGGCCGGAATGTGCTCACAGTAAGAGCGGGTAAGAGAGGCGACCGAGGGCTCGAACCTGCCCTGACAGAGGGCAAAGGACGAAACAACGTGGTCGTCCTTATGGTTCTACACCTCTGGATTTCGCCTAGAAGGCAATCACCAGGATGGCCTAATCCGGGCCAGCCAGCGATGAGATTGCTCTTCGGATCAGTGCGACAGTTAGTTCCCGCTAATTTATAATTTAGAGTTGGTAACTGGTCGAAGGAGTCGCCTTTGCCCACGTCTTGGGCCCTTCCCTGATTTGACTGCCATGAGAATCGACCAGTCATAACAACGATTGTGCGAACAACCGGTTCAGTGCCTTGAAGGCGTGCTCGGCTTGCGCTGGATTGTAGGCGGGATTGTCAGTGACCGTCCATCCATGATGTGCCCCGTCGTAGACCTTACTTTCATACCTGCCGCCCCAAGCCTGGAGAGCGTTGTTCAACTTGTCGATTGCATCCTGCGGCATGCTGTTGTCTTTGGTAGCGTGCCCGAAATAAAGCCGCGCCTTGATTTTGGGCAGGAGAAGGTGGGGACTGGTTGGCGCATCGGTGTACAAGCGGCCGCCGTGAAAAGAAGCGCCCGCGGCGATTTGATCGGGACATGCCGCTGCCATGCGCAGCACAACGGCGCCCGTGAAACACAAACCGACGGCCCCGAAAGGCCCCTTTTTCACCGCTTGATGCCGGGCAAGAAAATCCACGTAACTTCCGGTATCGCGTCCCACTGCTTCCGGGGTAAGCGGAGCAGTAAGCTCCCCCATACGCTTCAGGAATTTGTCATCGGCGAACTTCAGTCCCGGTTCAAAAAGCGGCGGCCTTCCCGTACGGTAGAACAGATTGGGCATAAACACCGCGTATCCTTCGGAGCAAATCCTCGCCGCGATCGCCCGTTGTGAAGCACGAATCCCGCCGATGTCGGTAAGAAAGAAGACTCCAGGCCAACGTCCGCCTTTTTCCGGCTGATAAAACAGTCCATCTGCCGTTCCATCGAGTGCGCTAGTTTGGACTTCCTCTTCGATCACGCTGCCTCCTGTCGGCCTTTCGGCGTAGATATCGAGAGGATAACCGAAGAAGCGACGTGTAGGGAACACGCTGGCTTCCGCCGGCAGTTCGAGGGCGATTGACTCGGCGCCCGCGAGGCTTGCCGGAGCATCCGGGTGGCCCTTTGACGTTCGAGACTTTACTGTTTCAGAGAGTTAGAGAGACCCATGGTTTAGGGCGGCGGCTTAGGGCGGCCAGGTTGGGATAGACGGTGTCAGACTCGAAGCCTCGGCCCGCGAACGCTGGTTCGATAAAGCCTGTGTCACTGGTCAGACAAACGGAGCAACGAGGACATCAGCCCGGTGATGGTTCGAGCGACTTCTTCCGGGGCCTGGACGGGGCCTACTAACGCATCGAAGAACTCGAAAGAGGTGAGTGAATGCAGTAGTACTCTGGCCGCGGTCCTGATTTTCTCTGCCTCCGGCTGTCCATAGCGGCGGGAAGGCATGGGCATGATATTCCGGCAGCCTGAGGCGCCTCCAGCAGCTCCGACCGCGTTCCGAACTGATTGTGGACCGTCCGCGGTGGTGACCTTGGCCCGGCGCGCAGCCGCATCGACGTTGAAAACGGCAATTCCTCCTTTCAGCAGCAAGTTACGTGCGGCCTGGAGCGTGCGCGCCCGGCTGCGATTCGCACTCTCCCATCGGCACCCCCAGCATTAGCGGCGGCAGCTCTCCTCTGAAGGCAGGGGTGGCATCTCTGCCGGAAATTTATCTAATAAATTAACTTGACACAGTGTCAAACTAAATGCTCTAATGGCAACAGCTGAAGATGGCGCTTTTAGGGAAGGCCGTGTGCGAGATGCCGCAACCATCGGGGAAAGCTTCGAAAACGGAACCGGCCCCCGATTTTTGGCCGGTTCAAGGTCTCTATTCATATTCACGGTGGTGGGATTCGCCTATGCTCTCCGGGCCCCCTGCAGGACCGCGCGCCGAGAGGGATCGAATTAGTAGAAACGTAGCAGAAATGTAAGAGAGGTTTCTTCAACGATGGCAGCCACTGCAGGCATGCGCGTTACCGACAATCCGCCACCGCGCTACCGGCGCGCGATGTGGATCGCGATGATCGTCCTGTGCCTGATCGGCGCTGCGGCAGTGCTCAGACGAATGACCGCACTGGCTCATCCGCCACATAACGTTCCGGCCCAGTTGGCGGGATTGGACGAGGCGTTTGCGCGTCGGTCCATGCTGACCCTTCTCCATATCGTTCCCGGATTGGCGCTGTTGATTCTCATTCCATTCCAGTTCTCGCGGTCGTTCCGCACCCGGCATCTTCGCGCACATCGCTGGATGGGCCGGACAGCACTGGTTCTCGGCACGGTCATTGGAATCTCCGCTCTCGGTCTGCTGCGGGATCCCATCGGAGGCCGCTTGGAAGTCGTGTGCATTCTGATCTTCGATGCGCTATTCCTCCTTGCGCTGGCGAAAGCGTTCATCCACGTCCGCCGGCGGGAGATTGCGCTGCACCGGGAATGGATCATCCGTGCCATGTCCGTGGCATTGGGCGTGGCGACCGTGCGTCCCATAATGGGTCTGTTTTTTGCTACCAGCCGGATCACCGGCCTCACCCCTCATGAGTTTTTCGGTATGGCTTTCTTTATGGGCTTTTCGCTGACCTCTCTCGCGGGGGAATGGTGGGTTCGCTATACCCGAGCTGCCGTCAGGCCGCGAACGGTTTGAGCAAAAATGCAAGCACTCGGCGCACAACTTGGTCGATGGAAAGAATCTATCGACCTGGACAAAGTGCCTGCTCTTCCACCTCAACCGGTACGTCGAACCCCGAACTCTGGGGATGAAGGCTCACAAAGGTCCGAACCCACGTGGTGAACGCGCCCGCCCCACATTGGTCAGGGAATCCGAGAACACGGCGCTCTGAATCTCGTGCTGGCCGGGTTGGTTCAGAAAATAGAACTCACCCGTCCATCGATCCGCGTTTTCAGCCACCGCTCCCGCGGCAATGAATTTTCTGTTACCGGCGCCACGAGAGCGGCGGGAATTAGCTCCGTCCAGCGGGGATTATTGCGCGACTTTCCATTGGTCGGACCCCGTCACCTTGACGGCTACATGGGTAAAAAATACATGCAGCGGCTTGCCGTCGGCTGTCCCGTGGTGCTCGGTTGCAACCAGCAGAGGGCCGGCCTTTTTGTAGCCTGTCCAGGTTACAGTGACGAGGCTCGGCTTGGTGGGCCCGCCGCGGTGATACACCATTTGCTGAACGCGGTGGTCTTTGCCGACGTAGAGATCCCAAGTATCGCCTGGCGTGTAACCGCCTGCTTCCGCAGGATACTTCACCGAGACCAGCTGCGCCGAGCCGATTCCGATCGGCAGTTTTTGCATACCCTTGTCCGTCACGGTGGCACTGGTGTCCCAGTAAGCATGGAGGGGG
>Ga0123355_10016985_pt1 | contig 11487 bp, 7 predicted proteins | sample TergutEmb28metaG_3_FD_89872 | JGI IMG/M metagenome (GOLD analysis project Ga0123355, IMG submission 89872) | Embiratermes neotenicus P1 segment gut microbial communities from Petit-Saut dam, French Guiana - Emb289 P1 | ecosystem: Host-associated > Arthropoda: Insects > Digestive system > Gut ...
CGTGGGGTTTCGTCTTCAGTTGTAGGTCACCACGCGGCGACGACCGTGTAGATTAGTATCTTCTGACGGACATGTTATTTGGTAATTGCCTTAAAGATGGTAGCACCAAGTTCTTTCGAAACTCTGCTGCAACGTACCGAAGCAGATAGAAATCTTTAACAATGGGCGAACTTTGATAATTCAGGATGGAACTTTTTAGGGCAATGATATGTCGGGTGAAATAGTTTCTTCCTATAGTTTGTCGCATAATGTGCTCTATTAGTGAAAGTGTTCATCAGAAGTTAAATATATCGTAGCTTCGTAGAAATCTTTTGTGTGAAGTTATTATATGCCATGTTTTGGCTCAGTGTAAACCCGTGTTAGAACTGTGCGTTAATATATTCTTGAAAATGGAACCGTTTGATGTTCTCAGCCGGTATTGCAGGTAGCAAATAAAGTCTCGCCGCCTCCTGTTTGTCTCCTGCTTTTCATGTATGGTAAAAGGGAGAAGAGATGGGATGTGAAGTGCGAAGAGTAAACTTGTCTGTTGGGAGCTTTCCATTCCAGTTATTTTCGTATGTATGGGATTAAGTTTCCGATAGCCTGCATCCTCACTGCCTGGCTGTGTCTCGTTTTGCCGCTTCAAGGTTATCTTCTCAGAATTACTTTTCAGCCCTATGAACAATAACAGTATGCATTATTTAAAACAAAATTAGCTCAGGTTCTTATTTTCCCGTCCTTTCTCACTGAAAGAAATTTATTCTTTTCTGTCGATTTGGTACGATTAAGAATTCTGAACAAAATATCCTTGCGCTTGTGGTAAGTTCTTTTGTCGGCGATTCGTGTTGCAGTAGTCTTGTCCAGAATCGAAGCACGTGCCTCCCAAATGTGTGGAACGTTACCTTTTTGGGGAGCCGGGATAGTTCAGTATAATGAGCAGGCTAGGGGTTGGACGACCGGGAATTCGGACTCGAATCCCAACCGCGGCAGAGGTCTTTTTTTTTTTTTTTAAAGAAGTGTCCAGACCTATTGTGGAGCCAATCCAGTCTTCTAGCCAGCGAATGTAAAGGTAAAGTGATCCCGTTACAGGTCTGGTGTGGCCCAGAGGGTGGGTAGAGATATAGCTCTACTCTTCCATGATCGCGGCACTAGAAGGGGGTGAGTGGTCAGCAGCACGCCCCGGCCGCACTTTACCCCCGGGAAAGACCCGTTACCCGTTGTACAGGAGGCTGGGTGGACCCCAGGGCCGGTCTGGAAGGGGGAAAAATCTCGTCCCCGCCTGGATTCGATCCCGGACCGTCCAACCCGTAGCTCAGTCGCTATACCGACTGAGCTACCCGACCCACGGCCAGCGAGTGTACTGGGGTAGATGAACGGGATATGAAGACTGTGTGGAGCTTTACCTACACTATTCCATGTGTATTTACAGCGTGGCGCTTAACTCAACACAGGTTTAACCTTAATTTTTTCGTTTATCTTACTGCTAGTCTCAGTTTAATGAATACTTTTATGTTATGAGCTTTTTGTTTCATAAAAATCACGGAATCTCTTGATCTCCTAAATGGTATGAAATACTCATGCAAGAATCGAACCACGTGATGCGGCTTCAGGTCGAAAAAGTTTATTGAAGACAGTCTCCGTGTTACGAAGTCAGTTTGTTAGCTGCCCGAGTTCTTTGTTATGTAGTTTAGTTCCGTGCGTCGTTAATTGTGCAGCTCTGACTGATATTATTGACTCCGTGTGTCTTTGTGTTTGAACTGTGTGAAGGAACAACAACAAAGAGAACGAAAACGGTACAACAGGTCAGTAGTCAATGGTCAGTGTATAGGCGCGTTATGTTTACTGCAGATGTCTGTATCAGCCTAACACCATGTACAGGATCGTAATTCAAGCGCACAAAAGTTGCTTCAGAAGACAAAGGAACTTCTGATGTATTTTCATAGTGTTTATGTCATTCCTGGCAAAAGTTACAAACTTTTGGACAATTGGCACGTTGGCAACACGCGGATTGTATGTGGGGGTAACCGCATATTAAAGCCTCCACTTTACCCGTTGTTTGTTGTGAATGACCTGTTTCAGGCAGCTGCAGATTACCTTGAAATGGCTAGCTGAATATAGAACTGGTCAAAAGAAATATATTTTGTCCATTTCGTAGCCTGTCTTAACGACAGGTCAATAGCCTCTTCCAAAACGAATATATATATATATATATATATATATATATATATAGAGGACGATGAAGGATAATGAATGAATGGTGGCTAAGTAGGGAAGGAATAATAAAATTGGGAGGAAAGAACGAACAAACGAACGACAGTTATAACTCGGTGTGATGTAAGGCAACCTTTTCAAGCGAGGATTTACGTTTTCTAATTCGGAACAGAATTTCGGTTTGGTGTATACGTGTATAGGTCTGGTAGAATTGTGACTGTTAAAAACGGCGGTCGAGCAGTATAAGGTGCCAAACTCGAGGGTTAAATGGCTGTGAAAATGAAGTTTGCCCCGCTTTTGTTGTCATTTTGGTATTGCTAAAACAGAGAATTTTATACCACGTGTCTTAGTTCTAGTCTTATTATTATTATTATTATTATTATTATTAAACGCTACAACCTATATAAGGTTCTGGCTTGCTCAACCACAATCTTCCAACTATCTCTATTCTGTTCTACTTTCTTCCCATTGCTTATGTTTATTCTCTTTATATCTTCCAAAACGTCATCTTCCCAACGTGTTTTAGGTCTTCTAATTGGTCTTTTAGACACGGGTTCCAATCTTTTTATCTTCTGCACAATATTATCCTCAGCCATTCGTTCAACATGGCCTAAGCAGTTTAATCTTTGTTTTTTTAATAAACCCAATTATATTTTGTCCTTTTAATATATCATTTATTTCTTGATTAATTTTAATTCTCCAGTAGTCATCATCTGTTCTTGTAGGACCAAATATTTTCCTCATGATATTTCTTTCAAAATAGTTCTAGTCAGAATGAAGATACTCTGCCTGTAATGTGGCCTTACCGGTGCTATGGAGAACTGACGAAGCCGAGTGTATCAGAATGTGTTCTCGATGTACATATTTGCAGTAGCCGTATTTTTGGAAAAGGCGTCTAAAACAAGAAAGCGATTGTGCTTGTGTTGCGAGTACAGTAAAATCGTACCTTTAGATCTGTTTTGAAATCTCGTCGAATACTGAATGACAGTAAAGTGGTATTTAGCAGTGACGTCATGCGTAGCTAGTAGAGCTACGGTGATTGGAAGTTTGACAGCATGGAAGAGAACAATGGCTGAGGATCGTAAACAGCTGAAGAATGCGCTGCTCGACACTCGCTTTGTCCGACATTCTTCAGCTGTTTCCGCTAAGCACCGCCCAGCAGTTTACACTCTACTCTCCAAAATTAAGATCCTGCTGTTATTTTTTGTCGTCGTTTATTTTTACTTTGTACACTTCTTAATTTGTCTCCTTTTTCTATTCTTTTTTCCCCCCATTTTCATGTATTTGTACTTTGTATCTTCTCAAAAACGTCAAACCTGGCTATGAGCCCCACCCAGGCTCGTATCCAGTGGATACTGAGGGATCTCTCTCGGGGGAAAAGCGGCCGGTGCGTGAAACTTACCACCTCCATATCATTGCCGACGTTGATAATGAGTGGTATAATTACCACGTATACCTTTGACTCCCATGTAGGCCTTCATGTCGTGGAGCAGGACAGCTTAATATTACTACTACTACTACTGCTGCTGCCACAATCACCACCACCACCACCACTACTACTACAACTACTACTACTGCTATTACTATTGCCACAGTCACCACCACCACTACTATTACTACTACTACTACTACTACCACCAATACTACTACTACCACCACCACCAGCACTACTACTACTACTACTACTACTACTACTACTACTACTACTACTACTACTACTACTACTACTACTAGCACGACCACCACCACCACCACCACTACTAATACTACCACAACCACCACTACTATTATTACTATTTCCTCCACTACTACTACTAATACTACCACTACTACTCCCTCCACTACTACTACTACTACTACTACTACTACTACTACTACTACTACTACCACCACCACTATTACTACTACTACTACTACAACTACCACCACCACCACCAACACTTCTACCAACACTATTTCAGTTTATAGCTTGTTTAATGACGCTGTCACTGGCTCCGACTGTACAGTGTGTCCAGAAATTCGCCTACGAATTCCACCACGCCATTCCCTGATGAACATGAGACAAAGATTTCTCTTGATAGAATATCGGCCGAAGCAGTTTTCGCACGTAACTGTACCCCGTACCAAACTACACGAAGTCACATCCCAGAAGACCGTATTCTTACAACATATCGCCGTACTACGTCAAACTCTAACGTTAAATGTACCGATACGATTATTGAAACCTGCCTGTAACGGAATCGAAGGGGACCACATTTTTCTTCCGTTGCAGGATGTTTCCGTTAATACAAGTGCTTGAAATCTCGATTTTAGGGACCCTAAATTTTTTGCTGAAGACAGGTTCCATTATACCGTTTGAGACAAGTTTCACTGTATTTTGCTTAGGTGTCTGCGTAAAACATAACTGATTTCGAAACAAGAATCACCGATACATCAATGTACTATGTACCAAGTATGACACTGAAAGCGCTGCGTAAAATCCTGTCGCCTCTCATGTCAGTTTTGTCGGCTTGGTTTACAACATACTGCATTGACCTGTACCCAGGCAACAGACAGATGTCACGCATGAAAAAAGCGCGCCCTCTTAACGTTACCCCAGGGAAGGCGTTCCTCATTCTTATTATTTTGTTTCTCACCGAAGTGGCTATACAACAGGGTTCAGAATTCTTCGATCCCCAAACAAAAAATTAAATTTTCCTGGTTTACGTTTCTGTTAGTAACCGGGATTGGGTAATCGGATGACGACTAGTTGCGGGATCGGCCGTCCGAGATTCGAATCCCGGCAGGGCAAGGGATTATGTCTTCTCAAACACCGTGTAGACCGGCTGTGGATCCCACCTGGCCTCCTATTCGATAAGCACCAGGGTTTTTTTTCCGGGAGCAAGGCGGTCGGGACGTGAAGCTGACAACTGACCTCCATCTAGTGTCGAGGTTGGGGAAAGAGACTATATATAGAATGGTGTTCAAGGAAAGAAAGAAGTGGAATAGCGTGGCTACTAGCCTGGGTGTGGCAGTTGGAAGGAATAAGAAAAGACACCGATAAAGAGAGATGGTCATTATGTTTAGGCGCAGAGAATGCTATACACATGTTATTGGATTATTTGGAAACTAAACACTAGAGAGTGAAAGTTTCAAATGATAAGTGGTTCATTGTGCGTCAAGAGGTGGCTTGCAGGAAAATATTAAGATACACTAATAAAGATCAGATAAGAGATTAAGGCGGATATTTAGATAAAATCGGCTTCGGTGGTCTAGGGGTAGCGTGCTGGCCTTTAGTACTCAAGTTTGCGGGTTCAAACCCGACCGAAGCCGTCGGATTTTTAGGACGAAAAATGATTTAGACAAAGTCAAGTATAAATAGTTTAGCAGAACAAAAGTGATGGTAATATAATATCATATGCAACAAATAATGATGGGCCATTACCGTGTCAAGCTGGCGTTATTCGGAAGGTAGACCCAAGCATTGTGAGAACTGACCTCAAATTAATATTATTATTATTGTTATTGTTAGTGTCGAGATTAAGAATGATTAGAGGTGTACCTCTCCTTTCCCCATACGCCTTCTTGACGTGGACAGGAACAAATTTACGTTGTACCTTTTGCGTGTTCCTGTTGTGGTTTTGTTGAACAGGTTCAGTGATGTTAAACTATGGAAACGTGTGAGGCAAGTCTGTCTCCTTGCTGAAGAGTATGTCATAAAGGCTTAGGCACATACTGGGCGTGAAAGTAAAGCCCCTCTTGGCCCTCGAACCCACTATCTGCCAAATTCTAATGAAGCCCTAAAACATTAATTAATATACGTCAAGCACAACTATTGTATTGTATACGAGCCTCGTATACAATAAAATAGTTGTGCTTGACGTATATTAATTAATGTATTAGTATATTCATAGCACATCGTGATGTCTTCCATCAAGTTCGTAGCTGGTCAAGGTAAATGCATCAACCAATATAAGAACCAAAGGGTCAAAGTCCAGAAATGCTTTGCAGACATGTATTTTAATCGTAAATATCCGAAACAAGGCGTAATCCCTAAATATGCTCACATGAAAGTAGCCTCGTATACAATAAAATAGTTGCGCTTGACGTATGTTAATTAATGTTTTAGTATATTCCTAGCACATCGTGATGTCTTCCATCAACATTATATTGTATTATATTTATTATATGTGTAATAACCTGCTCGGTTAAGGTACCATTTTGTGAGAAGTAAAACGTGTAGAATGCATTGTTACATGTATGTGTCTACCTCCTGCTTCTTTGATATGTAACAAACATGCATTACTCCCATCTTAACTTACTTTCTCCATAGAGCAGAGTCCTTCTTAAGAAGTTAACCGGTTCTTATCTAGTCCAGAAATTCCCCGCATTTTATGGAACCCGAAGGTTCATTACCTCATTTACAAGTTCCCACCACGTGTTCTTATCCTGAGCCAGAACGATCCAGTCCATGCCCCCATCCATCTTAATATTATCCTCCAATCTACGTGTGGTTCTTCCATCTAGTAAGCTCATTTGTTTGTACTAATAAGGATTTGCAGAACAAACAATGGGCATTTTTGTTAGCCCGTTTTCCTTTGTGAGGGAGCCGCAGTGTTTTCTGTGAGGTGGATGAACTTAAGGCTCGAACGAACTAGAGAGCTGTTCTGGTTCCCAGCGTGGCCGATACCGTAGATTATGCCAGATATTCTCAGAGGCCTACTGCTAAAACACTTTCAGAGTAGATAAATAATGCACAGGCGAGGTTTCCATATACCAGGATTAGTAGGCATGCCCTTGCATCTGGTTCCATTACTGACTGACACCGAACTCGAATGGAAGCCGCGAGCAACAGACATTTTGCCCTCAGCGCCGTCACGACTTTGTGTTGCTGATTAGTCTACATTAGACATACTGTTAGCCCTAGCTGCTGAGGACGGCAGTGCTGCGATCAAAATTAGCAACAATAACTTAACACGGTTGGTGGTAAACTTCATAAATACCACACTGATAAATGCACCCTTGATGGAAACTTTCAGATAAGAGCAGATATGTACTGATCTCATTGCAATGCACAGTTTTATTTAGTTAATTTTATGAACGTTTGCGGGAATTGAGATCCCAACAGAGGTGCTTATGATTGTGATCTTCTGGAATATTACGCCGTGTCGACTGGTCAGGGTCCAGTACTCTATCTGAAGATGGAGGCAGCACTTCCTCCCGAAACGTCGGTAGCTATCAGTCGACAAGGCTTAACGTCCCAGAAGACATCTTAGCATCACTGCTGAGTGTCTATTAAAATTGCTCCGCATGTCCTCATGGAAAAATTCGAGAAGAGGTAAACCAATTTTGATTTAATTTGATGATGGAAGATTTTACACAAAGCAGTCGACCCCTTTGAGTTTTAAATTAGATTGGGCAGTTATATCATTTACTGTATGTATGAGTGGACCTGTGTCTGCTTTCTTGAAATCGCTAATTACCTTAAGCACAAGAAGATTTGTATAAACGGCTTAATTTTAGTTTCCTTGGGTAATGACAGACATTCACTATTGAATCTTATGTTTATTGGACCGTGCAGCATTGTGATAGTTGAAGAATAAAAGATCAACTTGATGTCACTTGCTGTTTTACTTCACTGCTTATGTGCTCAACATGGTTCAGACATTAATGTATCCATCATCAGGAGCTTGCGTCTATTCTGTTGAATTGCCACATTGGTCGTATTGTTCTTGGTTCGATGTGTGTTGGAGTTTCGGTGTGGTTGGGTTGGAGTGCTATCCGTGTTGCAGGCTGAAGAACAATACGACCAATGTGGTAATTCAACAGAATAGTCGCAAGCTTCTGATGGTGGATATATTAATGTCCGAAACATGTTGAGCGCATAAGTGAAATAAAATAACAAGTGACATCAAGTTGGTCTTTTGTTCTTCAGCTATTCACTATTGAATTAATTCCAGCCCCGTCTTCAACCCCAAAAGCCATAGTTTCGTAGTCTGTAGGTCATTTTACACTGAAACTTTCTTTATGGCACCTCATCCCCTACTGGGCCAAGGCCTCATTGTCGTGGCTTCACTATCACACTCAGACACACAGCACTCGGTAGCACTCCACTGGACGAGTGATCGGCACGTCGCAGAGATATGTACTTGACAACACTCAGCACTAAAAAAAGAGAGACACCCTTACCTCTGGCGGGATTCGAACCCACAGTCCCCGCAATCGAGCGGCCGCAGACCCAAGCCTTAGACCGCGCGACAACTGGGATCGGCTCACTGAAACAAAATGCTTAAATTATTTCAGAAGAAGGTCGCTGTAAGCCGTACCAATTACAAATGAAAATACAGTAGTATGTGGCATTTTCCTTGCAACTGATCTGCAGGCAGCGGTATAGGAAAGTTACTTCATTTACCACGCACCTTTATGAGCTCTCATATAAACACAGACTTTACGAGGAGCTATTAAATTTTAAACGAATGTACCACCTCAATTACTGTCTAACCTGAAACGGAAGAGAAGTGAACCAGCCTCGGTGTCACAAGAATGTGTTTTGGTGCTGCATGAAGTCTGTATTTACTCTGAAACATTTTCTGAACTACACATCATCAAAATGTGTGCACTAAATTGCAGTAAAGCGTACAGTTACTCTGTGTGCTTATGTACGCGTAATGCATTGAAGACTGAAATCGTGTTTCTTTTTTCTTCTCTCTCTCTCTCTGTCTCTCTCTGGTTATATTTACAACTGCCACCGCTCTTTTGGTACAAGAAGTAACCTCTGGAATTACGAAATACCACTTCTTCATTAGCTTCATTTGCCTCTGTTGAAAGAAATTTTAAAATCGTATATAATAGCGGGTCGTTCGTTATTTATTCTACAAAATGTCCATGTTCAGTAGCACACTGCCTGCTGTTACGGTCCGGTTTTTATATGGTCTTATTTAACCAAATAATAATCGTTATCATAATACATCGTCAGTAACGCATTATGGTTTGATGCTGTGTAACATTTGTGTTCGGAGTATATTGGTTTTGCAGAGCCTGTCTGCTGTAAAAGGAACATCGGTACCAATTAGGCATGCAGAATGACATTAAGATAAGTTTTGCGGTGCATACTTTATGGAATTGAATGGAACTGACGACGTGACAGGCTACGGAACCATTTTCTTAAATGCGCCCTCGTTGAATAATTTTTTTTTTTTACGTTCCTGGTGTCAAGAAATATGAACGCACGTTTCTAAATTACAAGACGCAACACATTTTTCTCGTTTTTTATATTGAGCAAATTGGCGCAATCTGCATTGCTTCTGCCTTAAATTCAATCGGTGTCCGGTTCGAAACTCGGCCGGGAAGTCGTCCTGACTGACGTCTCTGTGTTTTACTCCTGTACCTCCACTAAAATGCGGGGTAGTAGTTCTGCCTGAAATTTGCCTGTGACCACTTACTTTCGCATCTCTTCCACTTTATTCTCTGAAAATCACATCATTCCACGTTGTGTCTGAGCTGCTGGTAACATCCTTCGTTTATCCGTGAATAAATAAATAAGCAAATAAGAATTACATTTTTCTGCTGTTAAACGTATTGGATTTTTTTTTTTTTTTATATTAAGTTTGCTACGAGGGACTGCTTCTTTGCTGAAGATGGGACAGGTAGTTTGTTCGTACGCTACGTTTTGCAAGTATTCTCTTCTCTTCAGGCTTCCGGCCAAAATTTTGTGTGAATTTATTATTTTTTCCGTACGTGCTAAACACTCTTTGACTTTATTACTCGAAGAATATATGTTGAGGGAAGTACAATTTATGAATCAAATAATTATGCAGTTTTTTTTTATAGCTTACTGTTTCTCCCTTCGTCCTACGTACATACAGTATTTTCCTGAACACTTTGTACTAAGGTCTTCTGTCTTTGAGAGTCCAATTGTACAATAATATGGGTCTCTCTTCTTGTCGGCACAACACTCTTTATTGTATCTTAAATATTTAGGAAAAAATTACGGCGTGTGTCAACTTATGTAAGTCATGCAGTGCCAAGTATGTTTTATAAACGTTGCGCTCTAGTACACGTGATCGTGAATTTGTGTACTGTAGTGTTTTTTTTTTAAGTGTGTTCGAGGTTATGGTTTCTTTCATGGTTTGTTTAGACTGCTAATGGGATTGCATATTTTGTTACTGTTTTTCTGACGATACTTGGTGTGACAGAATGTCTTCTCGGTGGTTGTTTACATGTTGTTTGATTTTGTTCCTGTGTTTCTGACGATGCTTGGTGTGACAGAACTTCTTCTCGGTGGTTGTTTATATGTTGTTTGGTTTTGTTGCTGTTGGCTTCACGTTGGAAATCTACTAGGTAAATTTTCGTCCGTCTTCAGGTTGTTTGGTTCTGTGACGTGGTATATGATCGTTTTGCCTGTTTAGTGGGTGTTTTGGAAGTGGTTATTTTGTGGTGTCAATTTTATTTATATTGCTTATTCTCGACGGTTTCAGTCCATAACACGTATAATTATTTTTCAGTTGGAATTTAATTACGTAGCACAAAGGGATATCAACAATAAAGGTACCCAGTTTATGTTTAGATTGAAGAATAGTAGATTAATTTTCCCAGTTACTGCGAGATTTGAGGTTTTCGCAGCGGTGATGATGAAGATACTGGAATGTTTGACTGTTTATTCCTGAAGAGGGAAGTATGACTCTTTTACGAAACATCGGCAACAGTGTATTACTGCGCCTTCTGTTTCCTTTCGCCCAACGTAATCAGCATCTTATCTTGTGCAAGGTTAAACGACTTAGAGTAACAGGATGATAGAGAAAATTGTGTACCAGAGACTCAGTAAAAAGTGCTGTTTGTGTCATAATATTTAGGCGATTCATTTATGAAGCGAAGTAAGAACTGGATACAAAACATGGGTCGGGAAGACTTAAAATGAAGAGGCTACGTAATGGACCTGTGATCAGTGGCGTACCCAGGAATTTTGTCCCCCGTGGGGGGGTCAACAAGTTCAGTTGAGGACAGAGGACAAAGAGAAAGGGGATCTGGGGGTGGTAGCCCCCTACTCAGGGGTTCTGTAGGCAGCTGTAATTTGATACAAGAAATTTCATTTCATATAGTAAAAGTTTCTTAATTTTTGGTACTTTAAGACTATTTACGATGACAACCAGTTTATTTGTAATTGCTAATATAAAACAATTGCGAACCGACGGTAGTTTTAGAATTTTACTGCCTTTTTTCCGAATATCTTGGTGTGTTGGCGTCCTAAATTCAGCAATTTTTAACAGTTTTCACAATCGGGTTGAGTTTGGCACGATTTTGGAGGGCCTCCGGAATTTC
>Ga0123355_10016986_pt1 | contig 11487 bp, 7 predicted proteins | sample TergutEmb28metaG_3_FD_89872 | JGI IMG/M metagenome (GOLD analysis project Ga0123355, IMG submission 89872) | Embiratermes neotenicus P1 segment gut microbial communities from Petit-Saut dam, French Guiana - Emb289 P1 | ecosystem: Host-associated > Arthropoda: Insects > Digestive system > Gut ...
GGCTTATGCTAGGAAGCCTCAGGCTTGGGAAAATGCCATTTCTTGCGGGTTATCACCCGCATAAATGGCGTTTTCCCTTGCGCCTGAGTCTCCCTAGCGCCTTCGCAAGACGCTGAAACTGACTCCTCCCTGGCCGCGCTCTTCTCGTGGGGGGAAGGGGGAAGTGCGTTAGTTAGTTAGTTAGTTGGTTAAAACCGTTGATTATTGTTTCAAAACCGTTGATTATTGATTTGAAAGCGTTGGTGTTTTGACTTCTTGTTAAAAAATTCTTACACCGCCTACATATGCACGGAAGACTTCCTTGCCTGCTATAAACAGATTACCTATTTCTTTGCCGTTTATGAATGTCCCGCCGGCTAGTGTAATCGTTATGGATAGCGCTGCAATGTCATCACCGGCTCCATTTACGGCTCTTATTCTGAAAGTGTAAACTCCGGCTGTTGTTGGTGCGCCACCTATTTCTCCTGTGTTGATGTTCAGGGATAGTCCTGGAGGCAGGCCTGTTTCGCCGCCGCTTGGGCTCATCACTTGCCATAGTATTGGGATGTCGCCCGTTGCAGACAGATTTGAGGAATATGTCGTGCCTGTTGTTCCGTTCGGCAGCGATGTTGTTGTTATAGCCGGCGGATCTGCGATTCTCATGGTAAATGTTCTGAAATCACTGCCTTCTGCGTTGCTGGCTACAATGGTAAAGTAGTATACACCTGCAACTGCTGGGGTTCCCTCTATTACATTATCAACTAAGGACAAGCCGTCAGGAAGTGCCGAACCGCCTTCCAATGCCCAATTTATCGGCTGGTTGCCGGAGGCTTCCAGGGTTAGCTCATAGGGCTCACCCCTTGTTGCGTATAGTATTGGGCTGGTGGTTATTATGGGTGCGCCTATGGCTCCTATTGATATGGTGAACTGCCTTGTATCGGCATAATCGGGACCTGTTATATTTTCTGCTCTTACTGTAAATTTGTACATGCCTTGTACCCCGGGCATCCCGGATAGAGTGGCGCCCAATAAGGATATCCCCGGTGGCAATCCTGTTTCATCTCCCGTAGGCTCAAGAATGGTCCAATTTATCGGAGGGGTTCCCGTGGCCAGTAATATCTGAGAGTAAAAGCTGCCTTCGTTGCCGCTGTCTAGAACCATAGTTGTGATAATAGGCCGCGCCAAAATCCTCAGCAAAAATGCTTCTTCCGCATATCCGCCAATATTGTCTACCCTTATCGAAAAGGCATATGTTCCATTGACTGCGGGAATGCCTGACAATGTGCCTGTTACAGGGTCAAAAGAAAGCCCCGGCGGCAAATCACCGGCAGTATGAGACCATGCAAATGGCGTAGCGCCTCCGGCGGTAAAAGTATGGGAATAAAAAACATCTTCAATGCCATCGTCCAAATCTACATCAATAATAGAAGGTGTGGTAATTATCAATGTAAACTCCACAGGCACAGAATCACCAAACATATTGCTTGCAACCACTGTAAATGTATATGTTCCTATTTCGGGGCTAAGCCAAGATACCACCCCTTCGCAGCATACATTTATATCGGCGGGCGGTGTTGGTCCTGCTGTAATAGCCCATGATATGGGCAGTGTTCCACTTGCTTGCAAGACGGTGCTAAAAGGCCTTGATACACCACCACCCAAGTTTGTTGCTGATGTAATAACAGGTGGCGCACCAACGGTTATGGTAAATGGCGCTGTCGTGCTTGTTCCACCGCCTGATATTGTAACGTTGACATTGTATGTGCCTATAGCCGTTGGTGTCCCGGATAGCACCCCTGTTATAGCATTTAAGGTTAGCCCTGGAGGGAAGGACGACCCGGCTTGCTGAACCCATGACCATGTGTATATATATGAATCGTCAAGCCCATCTGCTTCAAAGGTCAATGGCGCGTACGGTACACCCACAATTCCATAAGGTAGCGGTGATGTTGTTATAATTGCAAAGGACTGCCCTGCTTCAATGGTGAAGGTTACGGGAGCGGAAACCCCCACAATATTTGTGGCAACAACAGTAAAGGTAAAACTTCCGGCTTCTACCGGTATACCAGAGATGATGCCTGTGTTCGGATTCAAAGACAATCCTGTTGGCAAGCTTCCGTTTACGGTAAACCATGTCATTGGCATAGAACCTGTAGCTGTTAGTTGTCCCGAGTAGGCTCTGCCAAGGCGTGCATAACCTAAAACCGTAGTTGTTATAACCGGTAACTGATGCACGGTTAGCGTATACAATCTGACTTCGGAGCCATATTCGTTTGAGGCCCGCAAGGAGAACGAGTATGTCCCAGCTGCGGTAGGCACGCCAAATAATACCCCATTTGTACCCATGCTAATGCCAGGCGGCAAGCTGCCACCCAAGACTTCCCATGTAATGGGCAAGTAACCGAAGGCACTTAGGCTGTACATATAGGCTGTACCAACGATGCCGTTTGGCAGCGGCGATACCGTATTGATACGTGCCGCCATCGAAACCCGAAGGATATATGTCCTTGAAACGCCACCAGGCTCGTAATCATTAAAGGCCGTTACAGTAATTTGGCAGCTTTGGTTGTCAATGGTAGGTATGCCGGAAATAGTGTTGCCGCTTAAGCTCAGCCCGGTTGGCAGTGTCCCGCCGGTAACAGCAACGGAAACACTGAGATTGCCGTCAGAGCCAATTACTGTAGGTGTCCATGCGTAGGGCTGGTTAAGTGTTGCCCCCGGAATATATTCATCAAGAATCTGCGGCGGCTCTCCCGCATCCAGGATATATTGTTTTCTGGCGCGGTAGCCAATACTATCTGAAACTGTTACCTCTATTACGTACTGGCCTTCATCCAAGTTGCTGACACCGGAAATCAGGCCGTTGTTGTCGATAAATAAGCCGCTGCTAAGAGGTAACCCGGATATGCTGAAAACAAATGGGGCTGTTCCCGTAAGCTCTTCAAGCTCAATTTGTGCCGAATACCCTCTGCCTTTAACTGCCACCGGAAGTGTATCTGTTGTGATTACCGGTGGGACGGGCATTGTAATCTCTGTCGTGCCTTCCCACCAGCCGTTAGGGGGTTGGTTACGCACACCTTGCCTTATGGCAAACAAAGGCGGCTCGCTGCCTGGGCCAAAGTGTTCTGTAAGGTCAATCATGACAATATTGTCAACCCGGCCATAGGTTTCATTGTTGCCCATATTTCCTGTTTGCTGCCAAATAAAACGCATGTTAAGGGGTGATATATCCGCTGTCCATATGCAGTCTATCAGGTTCCAGTCCGTGATATCCGGCGTTTGTAAGCCATCAAACAACGGGGGTGGCAGTGCCGTCCCACGTATCGGGACACTGGTTCCATGGATTACCGTGCAGCCGGTTGTTACCCCTGGTACGGTGCTCCCCCTCAGGCTTACCCGCGCCCGGACATAGTATTTATGTCCCATGATAGTGGGGATTGGTGTGGTGGGGTTGATATAAACAAGCCCTTGGGTTTTTGTGCCCATCTCCGCACACCATGCGCCTGTTTCACCATGAATGGGAGGGGGTGCGTTGTTGGCCACCCGCACAGGGGTAAGGGTACTTTGCACATTGCGGTTATCTGTCTGAAACCCACTCCAGCCGTTGACATTCGCCTCAAAAGAACCGTTGGTTACTATATTGGTTAAGAAAATTGTAGCCATACCATCATTCCTTTGCGACAAATACGAACACATTGGGGTGCTCTTGTGAATATTGCAGGGCTTCTGTTACATCCGGTGCTTCATAAACTTCCACGCTGGCTACCTTGCTGTTTACTTCATTGATTGCCGCAACAATTTGTTTACTTGCTGTAGTAAGGTTAAATGTATTTCCAAGCATTACGTTCAAGCCTTGCACGTTTATGTCAACTATTGACCTAACTGTATCTGTTTCAGGAAAGGGGTCGGCCTGGTTTACCCCAAAGAACCATGTCGTGCCAATTGGGATAGGGCGAAATGCCGACAAAATCACGCTGCCATCAATGGGGGATGTAATATCGACTGTCGTATGAACAAGCCCGTTTTCAAGATAATCAAAACCTATATGCCGGCCATCTATAAACCAACGTGCAACAGCTGCCATGATATTCGGTGTACCTCTTACGTCCTTTGCGGCTTCTTCCGCCGTTAAAAAGAAGTATCTGCTGTACTGATGATCCTCTTCTAGCGGTTCCGTAATATCAACGTGCCAGTTATAACCTCTTGGAAGATTGGGAGGGGCTGACTGCACTGTTGCATCAAAAACAAAAATGGCGTTGTACTTCAAAAGCTGGTCCAGCTCATCTATAGCATCTTGTACATTGGTTGCATCTAAGCCAAGCATATCTGGTGATGTTTGTGATAGTTCGTTGTCGTATGGAATATCTTCAGAGATAAGGGTTATGTTTTTATACATATCCGGTAACACGTTGTTTACGCTTTTTACTAGCTCAGATAGCTTCTGCTGTAGTAGTGCCTGCAGATATTCGTAACTTACTGCCGCCATGTGCATTTCTCCCTTCGCAGTCCATGATGCTGATACGATACTGCGTTTGCTGCCATAAAATCACTCCTTATATTCTTGTTTTATAGGCCAGTCCAATATCCAACATTGTGTGGATGATTGTGGTAGCTAAGTATATTCACGCAAATTTGATGGTAGAACATTGCACCACACACGGTATCCTGACAGTTGATTTTTTCAACCAAAGTCAACTGCAAATCCATTGATTACCAATACGCAATCACATATACTTAATGCATCATAATTAGGCCTGTTCTCAGCAGGAACATGCCCTAGGGAGGCACATATGAACGGTATAAACTTAGCCCGCACCATCACAACTAAACGCAAGGAAAAACAACTCACTCAAGACGACTTGGCAAGCTTTATGGGGGTTACAAAAGCTTCGGTATCAAAATGGGAGACTGGACAAAGCTATCCTGACATTACGTTGCTGCCGCATCTCGCCGCATTCTTTAATATCAGTATTGATGAGCTAATGGGTTACGAGCCCCAGATGACAGACCAGGATATACGCAAACTATATAAAGAGCTTTCTATTGAGTTTACCGCTAAGCCCTTTGATGAAGTAATGGGCCGCTGCCGGGAAATCACACGTAAGTACTACTCTTGTTTCAACTTGCTGCTTCAAGTAGGACTGCTTTATATCAATTATGGATACTACACCGTTCCCGATTTGGACGATGAGGAAAAAGCAGCTATTGTAGCAGAGGCTAAGGAACTGTTTGTACGAATCCAGACCCATAGTGACGACCATGAGCTTAGACATTTAACAATGCATCTTGTAGCCACATGCGAGCTTTTGCTTGGCAAGCCGGAAGAAGTGATTGCCTTGTTTCAGGGCAAGAGACATTATCCGCCAGCCACCAATGAAATACTATTATCCCAGGCATATCTCATGGCGGGCAAGGTCATAGAGGCTAAAAAGGAGTTACAGAACAGCCTTTATGACGGCATTTTAGAGTTTTTGAGCACTGTTCCGTCATACCTTCAGTTGTGCGTTGATGATGCTGCACGCTTTGACTTAGTGTGTATGCGCACACTTCAAACCATTGATATATGGAAGGCTAATAAGCTTATCCCTGCAGGCATGATGCCATTTTATTTAGTAGCGGCTGCGGGATACCTGGCCCACGGGGCGGAAGATAAAGCATTAGATATGCTGCATATTTATACAGAGATTGCAAATGACTTATTCCCCCTTGGACTTAAGCGGGACAGCTTTTTTGATTTGGTGGATATTATTGCGCCGGATGAATTGCCTTTTGGCATTGCGGAAGCACCTAGAGACGAGAATACCATTAGGGAAAGTGTTGTGACGGCTTTTACGGAAAACCCTGCGCTGAATTCTCTTCATGAAAACCAGCGATTTAAGAATATGATACGCAGGTTGGAAAGTGCAGTACTAAGAACGGCTAAGTAACTAGAGCCTGTTGCTGGTAAGTGGGAACAAGCCCTAGCTAATAAATAATGGCCCATATGGGCCCACAGGAGGTAACTATGGACACCAGAACCTTAATCCTTGTATTATCACCCCTTATTGCCATAGGCCTAATTTTGGTTATTACAGCAGTTATAAGTATTGCTCAAAAGCCCCTTTCTTGGGGAATGAAGTGGATGTGGCTGCCCCTTCTGCTTGTAAGCATGATTGGCCCGATTATCTACTTTGTCGTTGGCTCCAACATGTTGGATGAAAAAGCGGCGAAGCTGCAAGAAGCCACAGACAGAGACCAATAATGGGATAATCTCGCCAATGGACGCGCCTGATTCTACTCAATGTTTTCCACCTCGCTTTCGTCTGTTTTCAAGTACGATTACTATAATTTGCTATAAGGAGAGATGACATCAATGACCTATGCAGTAGAAACCCGAGGCCTTACAAAGCGCTACAAAACAGCCCTGGCGGTAGATAATATAGATATTGCCGTACCCCAGGGCTGCTGTTGCGGCTTTCTTGGAAAGAATGGTGCAGGCAAAACCACCACCCTCAAGATGCTGGTAGGCCTAAAACGCCCAACCAAAGGCAAGATTTCCATAATGGGGCAAGAGCAAAGCTTTGGAACCCAAGGGTCGATGCCCTTTGGGTATCTGCCTGATGTGCCCAATTTCTATGGATATATGACCGGGGCTGAGTTTCTGGATCTTTGCGGAAAGCTGTGCAACTTACCCACGGCCGAGCGTAAGGAAAGGGTCAATGAGCTGCTTAGGCAGGTTGGCTTGGATAAAACTCGTACCCGTATAAGCGGGTACTCTCGTGGGATGAAGCAACGGCTAGGCATCGCCCAGGCCATGATAAACAACCCGCCAGTGATTTTTATGGACGAGCCTGTGTCAGCCCTTGACCCAATCGGCAGGCGGGATGTGGTGGAGATTATCCAGTCTTTGAGGGACACGACAGTTATATTTTCTACACATATCCTGGCCGATGTGGAAAACCTTTGTGATTATGTGCTTATTATTGAAAAGGGTAAGATTCTTGCCCAGGATTATATGTCAAACTTGAAGAAGCGCTATGCTTCGGGTACGGCGAAGATTCGGTTTTATCAGCCCCAAGATGCAGTGAGTTTTGCTCAGTATTGTGCTACTAAAGAGATTGAGACACGCAGTAATTCAGATACACTCTTTGCGTCACCACAGCAAATTGTCGCTGAAACACAACCAAATCCTGTGGAAATCATTCTTCACATAAAAAACGGTGATATGCAGGAATTGAGCCACTTTGTAACCACCTCATTGCAAGCAACAGGCCTTGCAATGGAATATTTCGGCGCTCACACGCCTCACTTGGAGGATATCTTCTATGAAGTCATCGGTAAATAAGTTTATTGTTTTTGCAGCAAAAGAGTTTACGGAAAACCTGCGGACAAAAAAGCTTCTGGTCTTGGTATGCGTGTTTGTTTTTATTGCAATGCTCAGTGTGCTTACAGCCCGGTTTATGGTGGAAATATTCACTGCATTGCTGAGTGCAGAGGGCTCTGCCATTTCCATAGAAGTGCCGCCTCCAGTGTGGACTGACAGCTATGCTCAGCTATACAACAACCTTACGGAGATGGGGATTATTGCATTTGTTATGCTGTTTATGGGAGTAATTCTACGGGAAAAAAGCACCGGCACAATAGACCTTATACAAGCCAAAGGGCTGTCCCCTACAATTCTTGTGTTGGCTAAATTTTCTGTGGCAGCGGTTATTTCCTTAGGCGCGCTGCTTATCGCTGTACTTGTGGCTTATGTGTACACCTTAGTCTTATTTGAATATGGCGGCAATATTGGTCATGTATTGTTTGGGGCTATACCATTTGGGGTTTTTCTACTTATGATGCTTGCGCTTACTATGATGTGGTCGGCTATAGTAAGAAGCACTGCCATTTGTGCAGTACTTGGGCTGGGTTCGTTTTTTATTTTTATGCCTCTTAGTATGATTCCTGGGATTGGGCGGTTTATGCCTGGCGAATTACTTGGACATGGGGGGCTTCTTTCTGCTGGGGCTGGCGGGGCCCAGGACTTCGGAGCTCATGCTTTGGCTGCTGTTTTGGTTATGATTTTGGCGCTTTTGGCTGCTATTATTGCGCTTCGGCGGCGGGAGGGGTGATGAGTATATCAATATGTAGGCAATTATGCTGGTTATTGTTATAATACGCGCAGAAAGTTACAATATTCAGCAAATTCACCCAAAGGAGCCCCCACATGCCCGCCTACACCCCAATGATGGAACAATATTTCAGCATTAAATCAAACCACAAAGACGCAATCCTGATGTTCCGACTAGGAGACTTCTATGAGATGTTCTTTGAGGACGCGGTAGTAGCATCAAAATGCCTGGATATTGCTCTAACTGCCCGCGACTGCGGCCAGGCCGAAAGAGCCCCAATGTGCGGTGTACCCGTCCACGCTGTGGAAGGATATATATCAAAACTGGTAGCGGCGGGCCATCACGTGGCCATGTGCGACCAAGTAGAGGATGCAAAGCTGGCAAAAGGGCTGGTAAAGCGAGAGGTAGTGCGGATAGTCACCCCTGGCACTATAACAGAAAGCCATCTATTGGAGGAAGGGCAGCACAACTATATCACCTGCATACATAAAGGCCCACGCTGCTACAGTCTGGCAACGGCAGACATAACAACGGGGCATTTCATGGTAACAAGCTTGCCTGTCACCGATGACAATAAGCTCTTGGATGAGCTGGCCCGCCTAGCACCTGCTGAGGTGCTACTTCCTGAGGATTTCCCCCTGGCCAGAGTAGTAGAAAATGTAACCGGCCAACGGGCTACAAAAGCCCCGGCCTGGAGTTTTGGCATAACCTCGGCATATCAGCGCCTTACGGCCCATTTCGGGACATTCCATTTGGAGGGCTTTGGCTTGCCGGAAAGCGCACCGGAAATCCCAGCCGCCGGGGCTTTGCTGGCCTATTTGGCTGAAACCCAAAAGCACGCCCTTAGCCAGATTACAACAATCAAAACATATACCCAGCAGACCCATATGATTCTGGATGTATCCAGCCGCCGCAACCTGGAACTAACTGCCGATTTACGCAGTCGCAGTAAAAAAGGCTCCCTCCTTGGGGTGTTGGACAGAACCAAAACCGCAATGGGCGCAAGACTTCTAAGAAGCTGGGTAGAGCTACCCCTGATGTCTGTGGAAGACATACAGCGTCGCCTAGACGCGGTAGAAGAATGGATAAACGCTCCCCTACCCCGTGTAGAAATCCGCGACTTACTATCCGGTGTCCATGACCTGGAGCGGGTTATGAGCAGGCTTTCTACCAGCTACAGCAATGCCCGTGACCTTTCGACTTTGCGTTCGGCTTTGACAAACCTCCCCGCAATTGGCAAGCTGTTAAGGTTTATGGAAAGCCCCGTAATGAAGGAGCTTTCCCAAACCTATGACGACCTTTCGGATATTCGGGCACTAATAGACGCGGCCATTGTGGACAGTCCGCCTGTGTCGGTACGGGAAGGTGGTATGATTCGCCAGGGCTGCAACGCGGAACTAGACGGCCTTCTGGACATAAAAGAAAACGCCGCAAAATACTTGGCGGAAATAGAAACCCGTGAACGAGAAGCTACGGGGATTAAAAATCTAAAAATCCGCAGCAACCGGGTTTTTGGCTACTATATCGAAGTCACCCAGTCCAACCTGCATCAGGTTCCAGATAGTTATATCCGCAAGCAGACCTTAGCCAATGCCGAAAGATATATCACCGAAGAGCTAAAGAAGCTTGAAGAAACCATTTTGACAGCCGAGGAACAAACTGCCACCCTGGAATACGAGCTATTCGAGTCTTTACGTAGGGAGGTTGTGGAACAAATCGCCCGTATTCAGTTTACGGCAATGGCCCTCGCCAGCGTTGACGCATTGCAGTCCCTAGCCGATGTGGCAGACCGCAACCAATATGTAAAGCCCACCATTACAAGAGGCAGCCGCATAATCATTGAAGAAGGCCGTCATCCCGTAGTAGAAGGAATGCTGGGTCACGGCTTTGTGCCCAACGACAGTACAATGAACCAAGATACCCACCGCCTTGCCATAATCACCGGGCCAAATATGGCCGGCAAGTCCACATATATGCGCCAGGTTGCCCTAATCGTGCTTATGGCCCAAATCGGATCCTATATACCGGCAAACGCCGCGGAGATTGGCATTGTGGATCGGATTTTCACAAGAGTAGGCGCTTCAGATGACTTGGCCACAGGCCAAAGTACTTTCATGGTTGAGATGACGGAGGTGGCCAATATTTTGAACAACGCCACTGCCGACAGCTTGGTGCTCCTTGATGAAATCGGGAGGGGAACCAGCACCTTTGACGGTCTGGCGATTGCATGGGCGGTACTGGAATACATTGCGACGCGGATAGGCTCAAAAACCCTATTTGCCACCCACTATCATGAGCTTACCAAGCTTGAAGGCCAGGTGGATGGCGTAATCAACTACTGCTTCACCGCCAAGGAAACCGAGAACAACGGCGATGTAGATATTACTTTCCTGCGAAAGCTTATCCACGGCGAGGCCGGGCAAAGCTTTGGGATACATGTAGCTAGGCTGGCAGGGTTGCCGCCAGACACCCTAACAAGAGCTAATCAGCTGCTGTCGGCCCTTAACAACGCTGATATCTCTAAGAAAACAGATAACATGCCTCCGCCGCCACCCCAAGCCTCGGTAGCAGACAACAAGCTGGCCCAAGCCCTAAAGGCAATTGATACCGATAATATAACGCCCCTAGAGGCGATTATTGCGTTAAACAAGCTTAAGGAGCTAACATAGAGACGCTTAATATCATGAATTAAGACTTTTTGCACTACAACACACACTCCAAAAGCATCGATGATTTTGACAAAGCCGATCCATTTTAGCGCACAAGCGTTGGAATATTTTACTATATACTTTTTCCATATAATGTGTAAGACTATGTGCCTCACACAATTAAATAGACATAAGTTGCCAAGCAAAGGCAACCGCTATTAACCCATTTCACGCAAATCCTGCGCCGAAGAAGGTGGTGTATACCTTCGTTTTTGGTGCAATATTTGCCCCAAGTGGGTTTTTTGATATTGCAAGCAATACCGATTCCAGCAAAATTCGAATTATAGCCATCGAACCTGAAAAAAGGAGTGAATCTCATGAAAAACCACCCCGACTATGCAACCGAAGACAAGTATTTGCAGGAAGTACTGGATTATATCAACGATACCTTACCTGCTTTAGCCGCACAAAAAGATGCACTTGACGCAAAAGTGGACTATGCTTTTAAGCATATGAACATCGACAATCCAGAGCAGTATAACGAAATGACCGTAAGCCTTAGTCTGCTGGATGCTCAAAAAACAAAAGTGGCACAAATGCAATATGCCCAAGGAAAACCCTATTTTGCCAGGGTTGACTTCACGCAGAAGGGCAAAGCCGAAAACCTTTATATTGGCAAGATGACACTACTGCAAGACCTTAAAATGCTTATAACAGATTGGCGTGCCCCTATGTCATCACTGTACTACGAAGGGCGTATCGGGCAA
>Ga0123355_10016987_pt1 | contig 11487 bp, 9 predicted proteins | sample TergutEmb28metaG_3_FD_89872 | JGI IMG/M metagenome (GOLD analysis project Ga0123355, IMG submission 89872) | Embiratermes neotenicus P1 segment gut microbial communities from Petit-Saut dam, French Guiana - Emb289 P1 | ecosystem: Host-associated > Arthropoda: Insects > Digestive system > Gut ...
CACTACAACACGTCCTACTAGCACGAGTGCCTCCAGCATACTGGAGCACGTAGCCACCTGAAACTGATACAGTAACCTCACAATAGATGGTTCTATATATCCCTCAGAGCATTTTGCATTTGGTGCGGTCTTTGTATGTCAGGCCGGAAACTTATGGACCCACCTACGTACAAACAGAATAAACCCTTGTTTTACAAAAAAAATTCGTATTCTGGATAACAAGGATGGAGAGAGAAAAAAATATATTTAAGAAGACAGTTTTCATGTATCCCACTAAGTGCTATTCTACTCGTTATTGGAGTTTAGAAAACCTGAATTTGGAAAGAATGTCTGACAGTGGGGATGATTTCTGTGATGTCACCAACAATACTGTACTGCATATTAGCATAATATAATATGTGATGTATGTTTTATTTATTTTTGTAATTTTTATTTTTTTTATATTTGATTTTTTATTATGGCCACATACCAGTAAATGACAGTTGGTATACCAGTAGTGGTATTCATTCTACATTTTGAGGAACCATGGTGCAAAGCGTATGGGGTTAAAAAGACAGTGGAAACTGTGAACAGGTAGCCTAGTGTGTAAGAGTGTAATGTATTGAATATAGTTGCCCCATAATGTTGTTTTTGTATGACTGTACAGTTATGTTGAAATGTTTTAACTTTAATGTAGTCATATGTGTGAGTCTGTATACAAGTGTTGTACATGATTCTTTGTACCTTTTTCTCAGAGAACTACATTTTTTAAGTTTTTATTAATGATTAATTGTGTTTCAGGGAAATTTTATCAGGAATGAAAATTGATCGGAATAAGAAGGTTGGGTATATGAGTGAGGAGGGCCGAGCACAACAAGTTCATAGGATTCTTGAAGGTCGCAAGATTGAATCTGCAAAAGAACGTAATTTGTCTATTCGTGAAGTTATTGCAGAACGACGGCCTAAAATGTAAGTTGTCTGTGGAATGAAGCAGTATATTATTCGGTGAAATCTTGGTATAACAAAATTATTGGGGTGACACAATTATATTTGTTATAATGAAATTTTGTTATGTTGAAACACACAAAAAAAAATTAGAATGATAGTTATATACACGTAAAAAACCAAAGTCTGGACAAAATTACCATGCTTACTTTTTAAAAGAAGTCTAGATTTGTTCTCTACACTTACTTTAATATTAATATCTTGGTAAATTCTTGGGGAATTTCAGTGCTGTCCAGTACACAGTTCAGTACATCTGTTTTCGTCATTACAAAGTGCCGAAGATATCATGCCATGTTGGATGCTTATGTAACAGTAATGTCATTTTCATTATCGCTGTTATGGGGTTTCTCCCACTTAATACCTTGATCATGATCATTGTGTACAATTTTGTCATATTCTGTAGTGAGCATACCTTTGTGATCCTTTTGTAACTCCTTTATGTTCCACCTGTTTCTTCTCTCACACATGAAGCAGTGTATTTCCTGAAGTGTGTGTCATATGATTCTTTTTTTTTGTTACAAATTTTATAATACTGGTTATATTTTTTTTCTAAATGGGCTAGATTTTTGTTATGTTAAACTGAAAATTTTATTAACTGGTGTCCGTTAAACTTATTGTTAACTGTTCATTAAAGTGAAACGTTTTTACAAAACGATATAGAGTAAATTGGCAGGCCCAGAAAAAATTTCATTCTGGTGTTCATTGAAAAGAGGTTACACATTACCTAGATAGTGCTGTAATTTGATGAGAACAGTACTGAACTTCATTTCTGTAAAACATTAGTTTTGTGTCACATTAAAATATGCCGTGTTACAGGGACACCCTAAATTTTTACTCAGTAGGAAATGTTTTATAGGGGTTACTTCTGGGCATTCTCCTTGAACTAAAACCAGAAAGTCACATTTGAAGACCACATCCATCCATCTATCTCTCTGTCCATCTGTCTCCCAACCTGGATGTGACGTATTATCATTGGTTCATGTTTTGGATTTTCATGATATTTGGCATAGTTCTTATGAAAAGTTATCAAGCACATGTGAGCAGTATGAATATCACCTTGGTGACAGTGTTACTTGACTTAAGGGCACAAATGAACTTCTACCTGACCTTTCTGTTTTTCTCTGCTGATTTGGGTAAATTTGGGGTATAAAATCTCCATGTATAATGCCATTTAGCAATTTTGATTTTTGAAAATTCATACACTGAAAGCCATACTTCATTTACAGTCATAAATTAGATTTTGTCCATGTTTTATACATTTTTTGTCTGATTTGGCTAATATTTGTTGCTGAAGGTGTCCACAGAAATTTATTGTGTGCCTGTGAGTTTTATACAAAGCAGTACATTAGAAGCTATAGTTTACTTGTTACATGAATTTCTTCCACACTTTCCATATTTATTGTCTCATTTGGGTGAAATTTGCTGCAAGAGATCTGCACTTAATACTGTTAAGCACTTACGAGTTCAATGAAAATTGGTGCAGGTAAGGCTGTACTTCTCTTATTGGCATAAAAGTACTTACATTTATTTATGTGTGCACCATGGAATTGTATGATATTCTGAAAGGAAGGTATACCTTGGGCAAACTCTTTTTACTATATCACAGACACTGTTTGTAATCTTTGTAAAATGTCCTTGGTTGTTGAGGTTAAGTACACTGTTATGTGTGGTACCTTTTTTTGACTCATATTTTGGATGTTGTCTGCTCTCCCAGTTCTTCAAGCCACACTCTTTCAGATAAAAGATAACAGTCTTCTTGTCAGATGTCATGCTGTCACAGGAGGAGCAGAGGTAGGAGTGTACTTGTTCTTAACTTTGGCAGAAGATGGGGTGGGTGGTCAACATCATGCCCCAGTTGCTGTACCCTTAGGAAATAATTCCAGTATCCATTGCATGGGAGGCTTGGTTGGCCCCAGGGCTTGTCTTTCTTCTGCTGAATAAAATCCACAGAGCTTGCAAACTGCTTAGGCACATCATTGACTCCCCAGCTGAGAAACACTGCATTAGGCTGAGATGTGACTGTGAATCACTTCCTTGACACTGTGACTTCTTCTTTGAAAGGCAGCAGGTTAAAAGTTTCCCTCTTTATTACACTGTTCAATAATAAAATGAGATTTGAATGAGTACTTTTGAATGTACTGAGTATGAGCTCATACTAGTCACAGGCAAAGCATAATTGACATCTGTCTAAAAAAATTCTTAGTTGAAGGTTCAGCTGGAAACTTTGCTGTCTTTCTCATATGCAACATAAATGTTTGACATTCTGTGTATTTTAGGCATGCTGGAAAAACAGATATTTTTGGTGGTGAACCTCTGGGTATCTTCAAGGTACCTGAATCACAAGTGCAGACAGTCTCGGATGAACAACCAGAGATCACTACATGGCATCGTCTTGAAGCTCGTGAACTTCGTTTAGCTGTAACGCATCCACCATCCAATATATTTGAGGAAATGATTCAGTGGACTGAACAAGGGAAGCTATGGCACCTCCCAATCAACAATGAACAAGGTCTGAACAGAATAAACATGATGTCTTACCTCACTTGTTTTAAATAGTGCACCAGGCTTAACTTGCTTGACTTATAAACAGAGAAACTACTTAGATACAATAAAAGAATTTGCATACAAAAGTCAGTGAACCAGATAGCTTTTCTTAATTCAAAGTCTTAAACCAAGACAAACGGTATTAAAGTAATTTACTGTCAATTGCATTATGTCATTGTTTTGAGTGTGCAGTATATTCTGTAGCATTCTTTATAGTCTCACTTCCTTCTGTAGTGATTACAAAGGATTTCTATGTCATGAAATTAATATATCATATTAATATTTCATAATATGACAATTTGCCTTCTGAAACAAATCTTAGAAAAGTTAAAGGTGAAGGTATTGCACAGAAAATCTCTAATATGGTGAAACCATGTAAGAAGTTTTCCAATCTAATACATTAGAATAACTTAGTAGTAATGTTTTCCTTCTGATTAACTATACATTGCCCTTTTAAAAAAAGTATTTGTCATTCGAGAAGCATGAGAAGTTCATATTGTGTTGAATTTTTCAATCATTTATATGTTGTTGTTGGAAATCTTCAACAGTTTTCCATTTGTTCAATTTGTTGCCAAAATACATTGACAAAATAATGCTCTCATTTCATGAACATTGCTGCACAAGGTCATTTCCACTACAGATCAGAGGTACAAATAAACAATTCATTGTTATTCGGTGGAAACATGCAGCAAGAAATGTCAAATTCCAGCAGTGCTGGCATTGCTTTCCGCACGTGTGTTTCTCAAAGCTTGGTGCAATGTCATGGCACATTTGTTATGTATAACCTAAATAAGGATTGTGACTGCAACTTTTTTACTTTAACCCTTTGACACCGGAATTAAACCCTTCTGAGCAATGCTGCCTGCCGGAATTTTGTACGGGGGCTTTTAAATTTTAATGCTTACTCTTAGGAAAAAAAAGCATCTCGTAGACTTTTCCTTAAAATTTAATGAAGTAAAATTTTGCACTGTGATTATGAATTGGTTAATCTGGGAAAAAATGTTTACCTATTTTTATAATAAATTTAGACCTGTGAATTGCATGTATTATATAAAATGTGGTATAAATTGTTCATTACCCACATAATTCTGGCTGCTGCATAAGGTGTGTGGCACCTTGGATCACTGTTTTATCACGACACACAATATTCACAAAGAGGGTGATATATCACAAATTTACTTCTGTGAGATATTCCGCAAAACAAGGCGCCACACACAGGCCCACGTCACATCTGTCGCACTGTGCCCGTCTTTGGCCACAAGAAGAACACAGATGGCGGAGCAGTTGTGCTGATTTCGCTGACCATTGTTTATTATGGCTACTTCTGTCAAGGCTGTCTGCTGTTCCTCCTCAAAACAGTCTTCTAACATCGCTAGCTTTTGCACCTGATTCCGAGGCTATGTCAGCAACCAGAATTTCAGTGATGGCTTCCTCCTGAAGTTTTATTTATTTTTTTCCTGCCATTCCTCGAGACCCACAATCGTCTGCCTTGTTTAGACTATTATGTATGACTTACCACAGTTTCAGAAATGTAATATCAGTAGATATGAACATCTTCTACAGTGACAGAAAAACAGATCTAAAACTACAGTGTAACTGTGTATGAATTTCCAGCTATTCGAGGGTGCCCAAGATGTTGTTACTAGATTGACGACTGTATGTTGCATTTTATACCCCACAACTCCTACAGATTACCCCAGCACTACAAGAGGCATGTCTGTGGGCCCTTCTGTAGCTGTAAACATCGAGTATTGTGGATATCTGTGATATTTGAGCATTAGTTTTGCCTGAATTATATGGGTACAGTATGCCATTGACAACCTTTCTAGTCAACAACTAGAGTTCGCTTCATAGGCCAGTGTAGATATTTCAACCCAAGTGTTCCACAGGCAAAAGAAGTTCAGGAAATACTCCAGTATGACATAAATAATATGTACATAGGGTACTGGTTATTGCATGCTGAATTTCTAAGCACTGTATAATAAAAAGCCGAGCTTATTTCTGATGATCATAAAATTGGTATTATATGCATTACCTATGCCCTACTGTTGGCAGTATGAATTAGAATATGAATTTTTTTGTATTGGGCATCCAGAAAGAAATTTAGAGGTGAAGGTGCCACTGTGCATTCCAGGAAGGCATATTGGGAATTGGAGTTACGGTTCCCCTGATTTTTAACCTAGGCCCTGTATGCAGATGAGCTATTAGCTTCACTTCACTCACTGGCCACTTTACTCTAAGGAAAAGAGCCCCCAGTGCCAGTCTGAACCCTTTTGAATAGAGAAAAGTCTGTTGTCCCTGCCAGGAATCAAACCATGATTTCTTGGTTGTCCAGTCCTTAGTTTAGTCACTATACTCACTACACTATTCTAGCTCCTAGCAAGATATTCATGTTTAACATTTGGAAATATGTATTTTTTTTTTTACCTTAATCCGTTATAGTACTTGATTCACAGCAGTGATAATTGTGTTCCTTGGTTGTAATTGCAGGACAAGATGAAGAGTCAAAAGTATATTTCACAGAACATGTTTTCCTGGAGCATCATTTGGAACCATGGTGTCCAAAGAAGGGTCCTGTCCGACACTTTATGGAATTGGTATGTGTTGGGCTGTCTAAGAATCCGTACATTACCGTGCAGATGAAACGTGAGCACATTAACTGGTTCCGTAATTATTTTGAAGAGAAGAAGCAAATTCTGCAGGACACAGGAGCTATCCCTGCCCTTTCACATAAGCAGGAAACTGATCATGAGAACATCCTTTCATAGACGTGCTTATCATAGATAGTAGCAGTTCTTGTCATAATGTGAAATACAGTTTGTATCTAAGAAGATACATTTAATAAATTTTGTACGTGAAACATGCAGATAATTAGAATTATTTCATATATGCTGTACTGTGGCATCATGATTAGCTCATTTCAGTTACAGGTCACTGGACCTTATTGTGCAGCACAAATACTTGTTTGGTAAAACAGCCGATTGTAATATGCAGCATACATGAATGAATGATAAGACACATCAGTCACAAATATACTAGAATATTGTTGTATTGTTCAGTGTGCAGCATGGTTTTGGCTTTAATCACAAGTCATCAACAGACACAGCTTTTTTACTGTGCTGCCTGATGGCTTCTTATTAACACAGAAATTTGCTGCACACTACAAGTAAAACTTTGTTCAGATATAGTTTTGATTTACATGTCATATTATATATTAAATAAGAGATTTTCCAACTTAAAAGTGAGAATAATATAGTACCAGAATTTGCCTTGCAATTAATATATATGTTGCCTGTTTAGTACATTTTCTGCTCAAAATATTTTCCCACCTAAGAAGTATGAAAGTTGCATGAGGCAGTTAATTTTTCACCTAATTCATATGTCTTCACATCAAAACCTTCGCAATTTCCTATTTTTTCAATTTTCTGTCAACATACTATGATGAAATAATGTATTCAGTTTGTGAAGATTCACCTTCGAAGTCATTTCCACCACAGATTAGAGGTACCACTCTGAAAAGGTACTCACCTTTTAGGAGAATGCTGTACCTCAAAGCAGCACAGCCAACTGCTGGTGCTGTGTGAAGTGGAAGGAGGCCAAAGCGGCGTTTACAAAGCGAGTGCCTGTTGAACACAGCAACTGGGTGGTGCCCCCAGCTGTCCTGCCACGCTGAAAGCAAATCGGGTGGGGCCTCCCACGGAGCAGGAGAGCCGGGAACCTGGTAGGAACCATGTCGTCCTTTGGGGCCGTGTTGTTAGTGCTACTTCCCCAACAGATCAACCACCTACTGTTGGCCTGATCGCTGTAGCTCTTGTACAGACTGAAATGGCAAACACTAGAAATACTGGGAAGACTACAAAGTCTGTGCCCAGTGTCATGCAGGTCCCTAAGCCTGCCCTGGTGACTAAGCGAAAGAAAACCTCAAATGCTGCAAGGTCTTCAGAACCCAAACTGAATGACCTGGTTATTCCACCCCAGCCACTCGCCTATTCAGAAGACCTCTGATATTCTTGACGACTTTCCCCTTGATGAATGTGTGGAGCTCACTCGTAGGATCCTCACATGAATCCCCACCCTCAATTCTGGGCCAGCTCCCTCACGGGCTATCCTCAAAACCATTGTCCTCTTCGTAGCTGAATATGGCAGCACGGCTTAGAGGACAAACCAGATTTAAGCCTTGTGGTTGGCCTGCTGGACCGCGGACTCTATCCGCGGTAGGGAGCTGGAACTTGATCATTTCCTCGGTCCACACAGGGCGATTTATGCCTGTTGACCAAGACACACAGTCAGGTGAAGCCTTCCAGACGGCAAACTATGTTTGACACCATACTGACCTGTTAACAGAAGAAGGCAGAACAGCTGTACTGATCCACCAGGTTGTAGATCACTATGCTGTATCCACCCAAGGTATAGGGCACCTGGAGGCTACTGCCATTTGAGTCACGGCCAGGAAACCGGTGAATATCGTGGTGGGCGACTTGAATGCCAATCATGTGGACTGGAATACGAGGTTGATTACAAGGGACAGACTCTTGCTTGATTATGCGAACGAAAATTCCTGTTTGATTTAAGGACTGGACACACCCATCACTGTTCCATACAACTCGTCTGCCACCCTTGATGTCCTAGACATTGTTTCCGCAAAAGACCTGGTCACCCAGTGTATCTGAACAGGTGCTTCGCACTGAGCACGGATCACGTACCTGGACTAATCGACATTTGATGTCGATCATCCAACCTTAATCCTCAAGACCATCCCAAGTGAAGAACTGATGTCCAAACTCCATGTCAGTTTGCAATTTTGGGTTACATACCACCCTGACTAATCTAATGAAGTGCCAATCAATGCGTGTATCAAAAAATGCCAAGCACTATTTCTAAGGCATTGGCAGAGTTCACTCCCTAGTGTCACCAGTGTGATGATCTGCAGACCTCGATACAAGCTGGTATTCGGGATGAAATACGCCTGATGAACCGGTTAAGAAGGCAGTGGCAAATCACAAGGGAACATGCTCTGAAATTTAAGATCAATCGCCTACAGAGGTCAGTGACCCACCAGCTCAAATAATGGAGGAATGATCAGTGGAGCTCTGCGCTGGAAAGCCTTTGTTCGGAGGGCCAGTCACCGCGGAACTGACCAGACATTGATGAGATTTTCCACTCCTTCACCTACCCTGATCACAATGGGGGGAATTGCTCTCTAGGACTCTGAAAAAGCCCAAGCACTTCCTGTGGTTCCAACAAGATGGAGCAACCGCTCACACAGCACAAACTTCCATGCATGTCTTCAGGACAGTGTTTCCGGGCAGACCCATTTATCGTTTCAGGGACATCAGCTGGCCCACCCCCTTGCCTGACCATGCAGTACCAGACTACTTCCTCTGGGGCTACGTTACAAGCAAGGTATACAAAATACATCCTGCCAATATTGATGGCGTAAAACAGCGAATTGTGGAGTGTATTTTAAGAGATCCCTCAGGAAGTTATGCAACATGTTATAACAGCATTTCCAGTGGACTGTAGGTGTGTACTGAACGACATGGTGGCCACCTACAATGTGTCATATTCAATCAGAAATGACTCAGATGAATTCTCATGGACAAGGAATACACGTTGCCTTAAAAAGTTATTTCATTTTAAAAACAGTCAAGTATTTCTGATGCACCTGTATTTTTTTCACCTGTGACGTTATGGGAGCCAGCATGCAGGCCATATTCTTAACCTTGATCTGAAGTACCTTTGTATGGTCTCTCTTCTTAGATTCAGTTGAATCTCTCATATTTTTGTTTCTACAGTTTGATTCCCTCAGTGACAGCATATTTTACATATTATTTTAGGTCTGAGAGAGGTATTATGATCTGGACATGTGGTATGACAGAAATGCGGTAGAGGAAGTGTGCCGAATATCAACCCCATTATTTAAATCTCAAATATCGAAGAGATGAATAAGCAGAAAAAGTTGAAAATGGTGTAGGTGTAGTTTAAGTACTCAAGCTCCCAGGAACTATATTCCGTATAGTCCTTCTGGAAGGGCGATTTTTTTAGCAAAGAAATATAAGTGTCCATTGGCAATATTAGGAACTCTGTGTGCCTATTATCATTTCCTCCCAATAATTACTTTATAACACTTAAATATGACACATTACACTGAAATAAAAACACAGTAAACTTTGAAATACTAATTTTAACCAAAATATGCCAAAGTGAATTCAGAATCTACTATTTTAACATCAGATTCTAAAATGATTGCATCAAAATGCCTGGAGAATAAAAAAAAGGGGGCATTATTGAGTGTATCAAAGGAAAAGAACTTTACTGACTGATTGGTGTAAGTATGTTTTGCCAAACATTAAGGTAAACGGACAGAGCATATATGCAGTGTTGCAGAAAAAGCAAAGAAACGAATTCCAGTCGCCAATACCTGAACACTCTTCATGACACTACTTGTAGCATATCGTGCATTTCATCAAGTTTTTGCTGTGTCTGTCACTAATATACAGCCCTGAACAGCACAGGCACTTAGCATCAACTGAAAAGTGGTCAATGTTACATTCATGTTAACAGCTGATAATTGGCCAGACAAGGCTCCTCACTTCCATCTGTAAGACCTAAGCCTGCCCTTGGCATATCTGCAAAGGTTACAAGCAGAGTGATCAGGGGCTGGATGAGCAGGAAACACGAGGAATATTCATAGTCTCTGTGTGGACAAACACAGGTAAGGTCCTTCTTAAAAGATCCTCTGCTAAAGAAGCTGTGTAATTAACTCAAACGGAGCAGAAACCAGCTTAAAAATAATGATGGGGTTGCTAACAGGATACAGTCATGTACAGGGACATTTATTTAAACTGGGGCTGGTAGACAATCCCTGGTATGTTAGATGGAAACAGGCATCTGAAATGGTATCATGTGTTCTTTGTGACTGTAAGGCACTGGCAGTATTAAGATTTAGGCACCTGGGTCATAATTTCTTGAGATCAGGAAACTTCGCCAACATCTCTGTCAGCAAGGTGAGTGCACTTTTTTAAAGCTGTGGGGCTGCTGAATGCTTATGCCAAGGGTTGAAAAAAAAAAACAGAAATGTTCAAGGTGCAAGCATCACTGTGGTACCTGCCCTGGTGTACTCAACTCTACATTCACGTTAAATGTACCAAGCCACTTCATAAACTGAATTTGTCGATTCTTGTCCTAACCTTTTTCAGCTGAAAATCCACCAGTTGCAGTGCAAGGTTAAATTTAACTCAGTTGCCTCTCAGCCTATCAGTATCAAGCTAGAATTGGCTTAAGTCCTGAATACAACCCATAACTCAATCACATACAAAGTACTGGAAGTACAATGTGGGCTTGTGACACATTATAGAAAGACTTATGGCCATACCATCATATGAATATCAATGTTCCTACTAGAAAATGTACGTGCAGTGATTTAACTGCTGTCACACGAATATCCGTAAAACACTGTTGCTACTGGGCTGCCAATGCATCTATAGAGACTAAGAGTTACAGACCACCAAGTACAATATTTAAAATACTGAACTCAACACACACCAGTTTAAATGTAATTGTCAATTTTGTAATTTTATATATATATATATATACACACACACACACACAACCCCCCCCCCAGTGCTTTTTCTCACTCAATAACTGAAAATTTGTTGAGCACAGAAATTTATTTTTTTTTCCTTCTTCCATTTCAAACGTTCTTCATTTTGCTGCTGCCTGGACTGTGCCCTACTAGGTGATAACATCCCCTCCCCACTCACCCCCCAACAATGCTACTGCAAATAACATAACTTCTACAAGAAACTGTTTAACACTTGCCATCCTTACAAGTTTGAAGCTAACTCCTACCAGAAACAATGGAAATTAAAAAAAAAAAAAAAAAAATTTAAAATTAAGAAAAAAAAAAATACAACCATTAGAAGTTCTAAAAAGAAAAATAAAAAAAAAGACAAAGAA
>Ga0123355_10016988_pt1 | contig 11487 bp, 13 predicted proteins | sample TergutEmb28metaG_3_FD_89872 | JGI IMG/M metagenome (GOLD analysis project Ga0123355, IMG submission 89872) | Embiratermes neotenicus P1 segment gut microbial communities from Petit-Saut dam, French Guiana - Emb289 P1 | ecosystem: Host-associated > Arthropoda: Insects > Digestive system > Gut ...
GGCCAAGAACAGCGACTACCGTAAGTTTAAGCTTAAAGCCGTAATAGGCCCAGACGACTATGCCGGTATGGAAGAAATCCTAACCCGCCGCCTGGCCCGCTATCAGGCCGAGCATACTGCCTTTGCAAAGCTGCCGGATATCATATTTGTAGACGGCGGCAAAGGGCAGATATCAGCGGCTAAAAAAGCTATGGCCAACCTGGGCATAGATATAGCTGTAGCAGGCATGGTTAAAGATGACCGCCACCGCACCAGGGGGTTATTATATAAAGGTGTTGAAGCTGAACTTCCACGTACCTCCGAAGGGTTCAAATTAATCACCCGCATACAAGACGAAGTGCATCGCTTCGCACTGGAGTATCATCGTAAACTGCGTACCGATAGCCAGGTGCGGTCAATCTTAGATGATATCCCAGGAATAGGCCCCACCCGCCGCAAGGCATTGCTTAGACATTTCAAAAGTATTGAAGCTATAAGCGAGGCGGAAATGGAGGCCTTATTAGAAGCCCCATCAATGAATAAGGCCAGTGCCGAGACGGTATATAGGTTTTTTAGGGGTGGCTGTTAAAAACCTTCAACCAAAGTATCAAAACCTACGTTTATGCGGGTTTGAAGGCTGTTGGCATAAGGGAGTGACATTATGTATGAATCAAAACTAGGTAAGCAGCTAGACATTTTTAAAGCCAGAACCTGGCATAAAGTCATTGGCATTATGTGCATTTTGTTGGTCATTTTCTTTCTTTTTATGGGCACCACTGCTTTGATTTTTCCGGATGTTTATGGCTTTGATTTCGACAATAACCCCCACGACCGTATCGAGTGGTCGGTATTGGTTCCGCTAATGTTTATTATGACAATCCCCGTTGCAATGTTTGCAGGGCATTGGCTGCGCATAAGAACCGTTGTGCTGTATGAAAACGGCATAGCTATACTAAAAGGCCAAGACCCCATCCATGAATTAACCTACACCGAAATAAAAGGCCTGCTTATCATGTCTATGAGAACCCATTTAATTTCTCACGGCCCATCCCCCAATACGGTTACATTTGGCAAAATAAGCAGCAGCCTAACCATTCTAAGGCACGATGACCCAGAGCTGATAACTGTTAGTGTCTCCAGGCTAAAAAAGCTTGCCAAGGCACTAAACCCAGCATTTACCCAACACATTGTAAAGGGCATAAACCGTGATAATATCCATCAGGCATCACTTTATTTTGGGGAGCATTTGCGCCTGGAGAGTGGCGTATTTTATCATGAATCCCCCCAAGGCAACATACAAATCCCCTACAAAAACATAACCCATCTTCAATTCACCACTCAAAGGTTCAAGTTTATGGCACTTTTAGGGGGAAACCAGCTAATCGAAATCTCATACAAACAGGCAGACAGTTTATTTAACTTGGACGTGTTGTATTATATACTAAAAATAATGCCAGGAGCGATTCTATGAGCCTATCAGCCAGCGGTGCTTTTAACAAGCCTGGGACGGGATATTTCGTCACTCTTTCCAGTGTAATATCCGAGTTTAATTTGGAGCTGATTACCCCATCGGTAGATGTGGAGTCCAGGATACTTACCCAGGTAAATATAAACCGCCCAGCCCTGCAGCTTGCGGGATTTTTTGATTATTTTGACCCAAACCGCCTGCAAATCATAGGCATGGTAGAGCATACCTATCTGCAAAAGCTGGAGCATGGCTTCAGACAGGAAAATCTAAGGCGAATCTTCCAGCACCAAATCCCGGCTATAGTGGTTTGCCGGAAGCTGGGCATTTTCCCGGAAATGCTGGACTTTGCCGAAGAGTACAACATCCCCATTTTAACCACAAGGGCCACAACCACGGATTTTGTAACCGATGTAATAAGCTGGATGAAAGTACAGTTGGCCCCCCGCATAACCATGCACGGCTGCCTTTTGGATATTTACGGTGTGGGAACGCTAATAACAGGCGAAAGCGGCGTAGGTAAAAGCGAAACTGCCCTGGAACTGATTAAGCGCGGGCATCGCTTTATAGCCGACGATGCTGTAGAAGTGCGCAGGGTGTCGCAAGAAACCCTTGTGGGTAGCTGTCCGGTAAATATCCGTTATTTCTTGGAGTTAAGGGGCATAGGTATTATAGACATCATGAAAATGTTTGGTGTGCAGTCCATAAAACCCACCCAGGCCATAGATTTAATTATAAACCTGGAATTATGGGACCAAAGCCGGGCATACGACCGCCTTGGCCAAGCAGAGGAATACACAGAAATTTTAGGCAATAACGTAAGCAGCCACTCCATCCCCATCCGCCCAGGGCGCAGCCTTGCTATTATCTGCGAATCCGCCGCAATCAACCACCGCCAAAAGAAAATGGGCTATAACGCGGCCGACGCCCTAACTGAACGGGTAATGCGCATAGCTACAGGCGGGGAGTACGAGTGAGTATGGAGGTAATATGACCGCATACAACATAATACAGACCCTACTACCAGAAGGGCTGGTACTAACAAATGAACCCATGTCCCGCCACACATCATTTAAAATAGGCGGCCCGGCAGAGGTATATGCTACACCCGAAAACGCCCAGCAAGCATCAAAGGTATGGCTAACCTGCCTTAATGCAGGACTACCCATAACAATCCTAGGGGACGGCTGCAATGTACTAGTATCCGACGACGGGATAAAAGGTGTCGTACTTGCCACAACCCGCATGAATACAATTGAGATTGACAACACAACAATAACTGCAGGCAGCGGAGTAAAAATGTCCCGCCTAGCAGACACCGCCTGCAAAGCAGGCCTAAAAGGGCTGGAGTTTGCATCCGGAATACCGGGCACAGTAGGCGGCGGCATATACATGAATGCCGGTGCCTACGGGCACGATATAAAAGATGTGTGCCAAAGCGTAGAAGCACTACTGCCCGACGGAACCATAAAAACCTACACCGAAATGGGCTTCACATACCGCACCAGCCGTTTCCAAAAAGAAAAAGCCATAATAACAAAAGCAACTTTTAACCTAACGCCGGCAAGCCAGGATGAAATAAAAGCAAAAATGACCGACCTAAACACCCGCCGCAAAAACTCCCAACCCTTAAACTTTCCAAGTGCCGGCAGCACCTTTAAACGCCCGCAGGTAAAAGATAAATATGCATCAAAACTAATAGACGAAGCAGGACTTAAAGGCTACACCATAGGCGGGGCACAAGTATCCGAAAAACACGCAGGCTTCGTAATAAACACAGGCAACGCCACCGCCAAAGACGTACTAGCCGTTATGGCAGACGTGCAAGAAAAAGTCCACAAAACCACAGGCATATGGTTAGAACCAGAAGTACAAATGCTAGGCTTCAAATAAATAACCCCAGAATGCGCGATAGCGCATTCCTTAAAATTTTGGTCAAGCTTTTTTAAAAGCTTGCGGGGTGTGGGGCGGAGCCCCACGGTCTTAGCCACAGTCCCACGGTCTTAGCCACAGCCAGCAAGGAGGAACAATGCACATAGTAATAGTAACCGGCATGTCCGGCGCAGGTAAAACAACTGTGTTAAAAATACTTGAAAACGCAGGCTTCCACTGTGTGGATAACCTGCCTCCATCGCTTATCGGCCAGTTTGCTATGTTATGTCTTGACCCTGTTAATGGCATTAGCCAAGTGGCCTTGGGTATCGATATCCGTGGCGGCATAATGTTTGCAGACTTTTTCTCGGGGCTGGCGGACTTAGATAAACTGGGCCTTAAATATTCTATTTTATTCCTGGACGCCTCCAATGACGTGCTTGTTAACCGCTACAAGGAAACCCGCCACCTCCATCCCCTAGCCAAGGACGGCTTGGTAAGTGTGGGCATCACTAAGGAGCGGGCGCAGTTGGAAGAAGTCCGCCTGAAAGCCTCATCAATATTAGATACAAGCCACCTCCTACCCCGGCAGTTAAAAATAAAAATCCAGGACATTTTTTCAGAAAGCACAACCCTTAACCGCTTTCTAGTTAATATAATCTCCTTCGGCTATAAATATGGCATACCAGAGGAATCTGACCTTGTTTTCGATGTCCGCTTCCTTCCCAACCCCTTTTATAGCAGCAGCTTAAAGCCCCAATCCGGCCTGGACCCAGATGTACGCGAATACGTAATGCGCCACGATGTAAGCATCCGTTTCATGGAAAGCCTGCTAAACATGCTGCACATGCTAATCCCCCATTATAAAAGTGAAGGCAAGAGCCAGCTCATTGTCAGTATAGGCTGCACAGGGGGGCGGCATCGCTCTGTGGCACTGGCTAAGGACTTGCATCACTCACTAACCCAGCGGGAGCAAACGGCGGAAGTAGTCCACCGGGATATTAATAAAGACGCAAAACGCCATTAGGAGGCCCGTGTGTCATTTTCATCTAAAATGCGACAAGAGCTTACTGCTCTAACCGACGGCTCTGCCCGCAAAAAATATGTACGCCAATGCTTTTTAGAAAGCGGCACTTTATCAAACCCCGCCAGCTCCTACCACCTTGCCTTTAATTTGCCCGCCCGTAAAGCCGATAAACTTACAAAAATCCTGTCAGAATATGGACTTAGCCCAAAAAAGCTGGCCAAAAACGGTCAGTTTATAGTATATTTGAAAGAGGCAGACGAGATTTCCGATGCACTTAGAATCATGGGGGCCAATAAATCCCTATTAACCTTTGAAAACGAGCGCGTCCAAAAAGACCTGCGCAATGCCCTAAACCGCCAGGTTAACTGCGAAGCCGCCAACATAAGCAAAACCGTAACCGCAGCCCAGCACCAAATCGAAGCCATCCAATATATAGCCAAAGAAGCCGGAATAGAAACCCTCTCAAAACCCCTGCGGGATGTAGCACGGCTAAGGCAGGTTTACGACACCGCCAGCTTATCAGAAATTGGAAAAATGCTGCAGCCGCCTATAGGGAAATCCGGTGTTAACCATAGGCTACGTAAAATCTGCGAGATTGCGGAGGATATGAAGCGATTCAAATAATATGCTAAGAAAGTAGGAGATTAATTTGAATGAGAACACGATACAAGTAAGCTCCCTGTTCGAGCCGTCGGCTGTAGCACTATTAGTGCAGACAGCCAGCAAATTTAAAAGCCGTATCTCGTTGGTATTAGACGAAAAAACCGCCAATGCCAAAAGCATCATGGGCATTATCTCCCTTAACATGCAAGAAGGCCATACGATAAGAATCGTAGCAGAAGGTGAAGACGCCCAAGATGCGGTGCCTGCACTGGAACGTTTTTTTAAACTAGGGATGGCGTAAAAGACTGGGGCAGACAAATGATAATTTTCACTAACAATCCCACCGCAAGGGAATATTTATCGGCACAGCCCGGAACAGAGGATTTTGACGTTAATTGGTTCGGCTCTCCTGCTATGGAGGTGCTTGTTGCTGCACGGGCGGCTATTCGCCAAGGCGCAGGCTTAGTTAGTAATCCTATGGCTGGGGCAAGTAAGAAACCGGTAAACCCATATATCAGTGTTGTAACAACACTTCAGCAAGATGCGGTAGATTTTACTTCGGTAAAACGCATCAATGAGGCGATTTCGGTGTACAAAAATAACGGCAAGCTGCGTTTTTTTGCCCATCATGACGATACGGTAAAGCGGTTTCAGGATATGGATATGGAAATGCTGGCGGCTTTACTATCAGCTTTATAATTTGCATTCAGGAGGGATACTTATTTTCACACTTAAACCAGATTACGAACAAGCCCAAAAACGCATAAACGCCTTTTGGAACTACGAGGAAGTGGACAGGCCCATGGTTTGTATAGGCTACCGCAAACCGGATGCCACCCCCTTCGAGCCAAAAGATTTCGCCACACATAAAGACTATTGGCTTGATATAGAGTACCGGGCTAAAGAAGCAGCCCATAACATGTCAAATAATGTATACGCCGCCGAGCTAATGCCAGTACTTATACCCAACCTAGGGCCGGAGATTTTATCAGCCATGGCAGGCTGCCCCTATCATTTTGGGGAAACCACAACATGGACAGACCCATGCATCTTCAATTGGGAAACCGACGCCCCCAAGGCCGTAATGGATATGAATCACCCCCTAGGCAAAAAACTGGAAGACTACACAAGGCTGTTGCTGGCCGAAGCCAAGGGCAAATTTATAGTAGGACTAACAGATTTCCACCCAGGCGGCGACCACTTGGCCGCTCTTAGAGACCCGCAAGTATTAGCCCTAGACCTGCTGGACTATCCAGAGGAAGTTAAAGCCAAGTTAGCCTCATCCTACAAGGAGTATTTTCCTATCTACGATTTTTATGTAGACTGGCTTAAACGCGAGGGTAACCCCATTGCATCCTGGATATCCCTAACCTCGGAAGAATCTATGTACATCCCAAGCAACGATTTTTCCTGCATGATTAGCCCCGATATGTTTGAGGAATTTTTCCTACCAGGGCTTATACAAGAATGCCGCCATTACAAGCATAATATTTATCACTTAGACGGCCCGGATGCTTTAATGCATTTGGACACTTTACTTGGAATTAAGGAATTGCAGGCCATCCAATGGGTACCGGGTGCTGGCCGTGAAGAGGTAAGCGAGTGGATTGATGTATACAAAAGGATTCAGGCAGCCGGGAAGTCACTAATCGTATATCCTAAAAGGCTGGACGAATTGCTGCTTATAAAGGAGCATCTCTCATCCCGGGGCTTATGCATTCATATGTTAGGCGTGAAAAACGGCGACGAGGCCGCCGATATCATGAAAATTATAGAAAACGGAGGTTTTAAACATGAATTCTGAAACAGTTAAGCAGTTAGCCGTACGGTTTACAAGGGCCAGGCATAATTTATTGCTGGTAGTGGCATTTACTACAATTAATTTGGTGTTAAGGGTTGTGGGGTCAGATGTGTTTTTTCTCTTCTCCGCTACCTTGCCCATGTTTATTTATGACCGGGCCATTACAGCAAACACCGGAATAATACTGGGTGCGGCAGTTATTTTTGTTTACCTGCTGTGCTGGATAATGGCAAAGCAGTGGCGATGGTTTATTGTAATAGCTTTAATTTTCTTCCTTGTAGATATAGGCTTTTACGCCGATTTCTTAATTTGGAACCGTCATTTTTTGCCATATGTTTTTGATGTTAGTTTTGCAATCGAGATTGCCTTTAGGCTTTGGATTTTGATATCCTTAATTTCCGGTACTATTGCGTGGGCCAGATTAAGGAAGCTTTCCAATCAAGAATTTGCAGTAGCGCAAACCCAAGCCGAAGCCGATGCATCAGCAACCGAGGCTGGAGCAGCACTGAGGGACCTTGCCGCCGGTAATGATGATGAAGATGAGGATGAAGACGATAACAACAGCTACGAGTAAATAGCGAAGCCCAAAAAGCCCCCCTCCAAGGAAGGGGGCTTTTTATTTGACAGCCATCTTTGGCCAGTGCTATCCTTCCAATACCAATCAACAAGAAGGAGGCATACACATGCTACATTTCACAAAGATGCACGGATGCAGCAATGACTATATTTGCTTCAATTGTTACAATCAGACAATCGAATCCCCAGAGACTTTAGCCAGAAAACTAAGCCCCCGGCGCACAGGCATAGGAGGCGACGGGATTGTAATGATTCTGCCTTCCAATATAGCAGACAGCAAAATGCGCATGTTTAACAGCCTAGACGGCAGCGAAAGCGATATGTGCGGCAACTCCATCCGCTGTGTAGCAAAGTATCTATACGACAACGGGATTGTTAAAAAAGAGCATATGAGAATAGAAACCGGCAGCGGCATCAAGGAGTTATCCCTTATTATTGATAATGGCGAAACCACCGCCGTACGGGTAGACATGGGCCCAGCCGAACTAAACCCGGAAAAAATCCCCGTAGATTTATCCGGGGACGCAATAATAGCAAGGCCGGTAACCATAGGCAGCACAAAGCATAAAATCACCTGCGTATCCATGGGCAACCCCCACGCAGTAGTTTTTATAAGCGGTGTAGGCAAGTTGGGGTCTGTAGAGCTGGACTCCATCGACCTGGAAACCATAGGCCCCATATTTGAATACGCGCCCCTATTCCCAGAGCGTGTAAATATAGCCTTTGCCCAAGTTGCAGGCCGCAATCATTTACGTGCCAGGGTATGGGAGCGGGGCAGCGGCGACACCTGGGGCAGCGGAACCGGGGCCTGTGCAACCGCCGTGGCGGCAGTACTTAACGGATACGGCGACAAAAACACAGATATCCAAGTAGAAATGCCAGGCGGCGAGCTGATAATCCACTACACAGACAAAACCGTTTACATGACCGGCAACTGCGTAAAGGTCTTTGAGGGAGTTATACGGCCCTAAAAGCCACCATGCGCCTAGGGACGCATCTGGAGATACCTAACAACCCGCCTATGGTATAATGACATAACTACAAATAAATCAGCTCGCCTGAAAGGAGAGGAAACTATGCACGGCATTATGCATAATGAAAAAGTTAATAAAGCATATAACAGATTTCTTGCGTTTATCCTTTTCATATGCTTTGCTACGTTCTCCTTTACATCTCAGCTATTTATTTATAGTCATTCAGATAATTGCCACATGAATAACCATATTTCTAACCACAGCACAATGCAAAACATGTGTTTCTTTTGTGACTGCGATAAAAAAACAAATCTTTTAGTAAGGCAGCATGGCGCAGTAAATAGAGGAACATCATTTTTGATTGACAGCTTATTTCTAACAATGATGTTTTTATACGTTTTTGCATCTCTTTATGGATTGCATACGCCTATATCACTAAAAACCCGGATGAATAATTAAAAGGCCTCCATTAAAAAATAATAAGGCGTTTCGTTTTGAAATGAGCTGAAGCAAGCTTTAAAATGCCGACAGTTGGGCATTTTAAAGCGTAGTCTGAAGCCCATTTTCAATCGAAACCGCTAAACAATCAAACATTATGGAGGTTTCAAATATGAGACGTTTTATTTCATTTGCAATAATTATATTGCTTTTAATTCCCGTGACAGCAATCGCATACGCGGACGAACCTGCTTCCTACACCCGTAAAGACCAGCTTTGGTGGATAATCAATGCCGCCCGTGGCAATGGCCAGTTTAGCTATGAATTTGAACTTTCACCATCTCCCGCACAACTAGAAGCCGGAACACATGGACAAAGAGGTATAGTAGAAGGCCAGGACGGCGTTGTAAGGGTTTTTAATAGAAATGCCGATGGGACATATACCGAAGCAACAAACTCTGTTGTGATGGCATTATTTGCCCGTAATTTCAGGCTTTTGACACAAGAGGGCCACAATCATAATCAAGCAGACCGTGACGGCCATTTTGCAGGTTTTTTTCCGGACTTTTTCGGGGAGCCCGTTGGCGGAAACTGGTCATTTGAGAATTTCCCATTAATATCACATGCAACATTGGAAAATGCAACAGACAGATTTAACATAAATCTTACCCCGGCAAATCTTAACGCTAATAATTTTATGCTATTTGTATATGATACCGGGGCAACCGGCGCGATGCGCGGCGTCCATGCCATAGACCATAATGGCCATAGCATATTTAAGAGAATTTCAAATCTAAGGCCCGTATTATCAGGGGTTACACCTGCAAGTTATACAACCAAGACCCAGCTTTGGTGGATAATTGACGCTGCACGGGGCAACGGCGAGTTTAGCTTTAATTTTGAGCTGGAAGACGGAACAACAGGCATGGTAACCGGTAACAACGGAGACATTACAATAACCCCTCATTTAGCAGAAGTGGCTGCATTTACAGATAATTTTGCACTTTTAACACAGCGAACCCACAACCATAACAATGAAGTTAACGGAGTACGTCCTTTTTCACCTCCATTCCCAGAATGGCTAGGTTTAACTAATAATGGGGTTGGGTTTGTAAACGGTAATTACGAGCTGTTTCCATTAATAACTCAATCCACATTGGATAATGCTTCAAATCCATTTGAGATGAACCTCCCGCCGGTTTACACAGTCTCAGCAAACCCCGAAGCAGCAATGCTGTTTATTTACGATGGCGGAGTAATGAGCGCGGCATACTGGAACGGCGTATATATGATAATCTCTAACCTGCAAAACAGTATCGTAGCCGATATCCCTGATACTACGGCCCCTAATCTTAACACCGCCGACCCATGGGCACGTGCCGGTATCCAGAGTGCGTTTGAAAGAGGGTTTGTTCCCACAAGTTTATTAAACAACTACACAAATGTCATCACCCGCGCCGAGTTTACCCGCCTAGCAGTACAATGGATGGAATATGTATTTGGCCAAACTATTGACCAAATTGTGGAGGCATACGGTATACCAGAACGGGCACAGCATACCTTTAGTGATACAACCGACCCCGATATTCTTAGTGCTTATCGCCTTGGCATCATTAATGGCATAACAGCCCCAACCGCAGAAGCCCCCGGTGTGTTTAACCCTAACGGGCAGTTTAACCGCCAGCAAGCGGCAACAATGATAACTAATGTATTCAGAGCCCTTGGCACAGATGTGGATAATTACCCGGCTGCCGGTTTTGTTGATTTAAATTTAGCAGCAAGCTGGGCACGTGATGGTATTAACTTCGTATATGCAAACGGTATTATGGGCGGAGTAGGCACGACGACACCAACATTTAGCCCCTTTACAATTTTCACACGGCAAGAAAGTATTAATCTGTTTAATAACATTATTTATACCGATTTGCTGGATTGAGAGGTATAAACATGAACGATGACAAAGAGATTACACAAGATAATATTGACGAACAAAAACCATGTAAAAACAAGGAATGTGGAAGCAATTACATGGTTGAGGGCATGACAATAGGCATGGTTCTGGGGCTTGCTGCGGGACTCGTTTTTGGTGATATGGTTATGGGCATGATTATTGGGATGCCATTAGGGCTGGCAGTTGGAGCGGCTTTAAAGAAAAAGAAATAGACTTCTTGCAAAATTCCGAATGAGCGGCTACAAAAGCACATTGAAGCCTGTACGTTTTGTGGCCGCAAATGTAATTTTGCAAGAAATCTAATGTTAAGTGAAAGGAATGGATATTATATGAAAACAAATTCTGCATTACGTGTATTATTGTGCGTAATGTTTATTGTATTCTTGCTATCTGCTTTTACCGCGTGTTCGGATGATAATACCGAGGTTCAAGAGCTGGAATATGAAATAGAGCAGCTTGAACATGAAGTAGAAAGGCTTGAACGTGAAGCTAAGGAACTGGAAGCAACCATTATAAGGCTGGAATACACAGCCAACGCGGATGCAGCAGAGCATACCCATATTTTGCGTGATTGCGTTGATGATTGTGTTGAACTTGAACTGCCGGAATTATGGGCCGAAATAAGCGGAACAAACATGTTCACCCTAGCCTATAATCCAGAGCATAATATTAGCAATACGCAAATCCGTGTTTTTGAAAATGGTAATGCCAATATCAGACTGTTTCCCAACGGGACATTTATCGCAAACCTTTTTCATAACACAAAAATAACCGGAACATATACGGAAATGACAGATGGCC
>Ga0123355_10016991_pt1 | contig 11487 bp, 14 predicted proteins | sample TergutEmb28metaG_3_FD_89872 | JGI IMG/M metagenome (GOLD analysis project Ga0123355, IMG submission 89872) | Embiratermes neotenicus P1 segment gut microbial communities from Petit-Saut dam, French Guiana - Emb289 P1 | ecosystem: Host-associated > Arthropoda: Insects > Digestive system > Gut ...
ATTTTCCATGCATGTTTCCTGCACTCTGGAGCGACGTACGTCAGATTTATCTGCTATAATTAATGCAGCAGATATTATGTTTACCGGTTTGCCTGTTCCTTCGTCGTGGTTTCCAATGGCACTGCATACCAGCCCTATATCATTATAGCTCATGCCTAAACGTTCTAATATTGTTCTTGCTATCTCTGCTCCAACTGGGGCGTGAAATGTACGGTTTATCATATTCCCAATGTCATGAAGTAGGCCTGCTATTTTGCCAAGTTCTACTACATCATCCGGATGGCCTAGATTTTTAAGTATTTGTCCAGCATGTTCTGAGGTAAAGTGCAGATGTGGATAGCTATGTTCTGTAAAACCCAGGGCTATTAGCGCTTGGTTTCCTGCTTCAATGTAGCTGCGTACTTGCTCGTCTTTACTTACAATCTCGTAAGTTATCTTCATAAATTTAAATCTCCTTTGCAATTAATTTTTCTACAACATCTTCTGATTAGGTTACATAATATCAGTTAGACTGGTAAAACGCAAAGGATGTTTGCACTATAAAGCAATATGCGCTACAATACACATGGAGGTGACATGCATGGAAAACACATTTCTGCCCCTAATATTCCGCATGAAATATATCAATCGATGGGGTTTAATGTTTAACACTCAAACAGAAAATGTAATGCAACACACTGCAGAGTGTGCATTTATTGTACATTATCTTGCCCTTATTGGAAATCAGTACTACGGAAAAAAATACGATATAAACAAACTCACCGTATGCGCTTTATTTCATGATGCAACTGAGGTACTCACAGGTGATTTACCAACGCCAATAAAATATTTTAACGATGACATCAAAACCATATACAAACAGATCGAACAAATCGCATCAGAAAAAATCATGAAACATCTACCTGCAGATTTGCGAGAAAGCTACTCCACTTATTTTGACGGAGAAAACTTAACAGATGAGGAAAATAAATTATTAAAAATTTCTGATAAAATTTGTGCATACATAAAATGCATACACGAGATAAACATGGGCAATAAAGAATTTATGGCCGCCTACACCGAAGTACGAAAAGACATAGAAAGCATCGAAAATGAGGAGTTAAAATATTTTTTAGATAACTGCCTTGTTGCGTTTTCGCTTTCACTTGATGATTTAAAAGCCACGCTTACATAGCTAAAGAAGAGGTATAAACAATGCAAAAAATCACATTCGTCACAGGCAACAAAGGAAAGATTGCCACAGCACAACAATACCTAAACGAACTCAACATAAAATTAGAAACTTACGATTACGATATTATCGAGCCTCAATCTGATAAGCTAACAGAAATAGCAAAATCAAAAGTGACACAAGCCTATAAAATTGTTAACCAGCCTTGCATAGCAAATGATTCTGGTTTTTACATAGAGGCATTAAATGGCTTCCCAAGTGTTTTTGTGCGCTACGCCTTAGATACAATCGGCGTGGAAGGAATACTCAAATTAATGGACGGTGTCGAACCACGAACTTGTATGTTTAAAGAGTGCTTAGCATACTATGATGGTACTTCTATCGAATACTTTCACTGCGAGCATGTAGGCACCCTTTCAGATAAAATCTTAGGCAATGACAACCCCGAAAAATGGAGCGACTTGTGGTATGTTTTTATCCCAGATTACTCAACAAGTGGGCGAACATTGGCGCAGTACACAATTGGAGAAACACAAGAACGCCGTAAGCATATCGACTCATCACTAAAACGATTTGCAAAATGGTACAAAAAACAACTTACACCCTCTCAGAATTCTCATAATACCGCACATTCATTTTTGCACCTATAAGATATAAAATAGGCATAGTTAGCCCTGCAAAACCCATTATACGAATCCCTAACGCTACAAAGTTAAAGCCAAGTACTAAAATCGCAATAGACAGGCTAAAAATACCTAGCGTAAACAAAAAATCAGCCTTTTCTGGAACATTACAGAACTTAATACCGCTAATACATAAAAACAAAGTGTAAGCTGACGATATTAACACAAAAACATACCAATAACTCCATGGGATGAAAATTGGCATTGTATAGTCCCAATATGCAGAGCTTATAAGCATTGGTATAGCAGTAATTACATTAAACGCAGTCCCAACAAGTAGTATGATACTTGCAGCAAGAATAAAAGTTCTCCCAGGTAATCTTTTACTTCCCATAGTGTCTCCTTCTGAAAAATCTCTATCCAAGAGACTTTATCTCTTCAATATTATCAATTTCCTGTGCAACTACGCTATTTGGTGTCAAAAAACAAATCATATTATCTTCGCTTATTCCTATAAATTCGCCCTCTATAATCACATTTCGGCTATTTACCACCCTAACAAGCATCCCCCGCTGAAAAAGCAAGCCATTAAACCTAAAACTTTCTATCGGAAACATACTGTAACAGCGTTGCAATACTTCTTCTAAATCTTTTGGCTTATAGCCAAGTTCTGTAGTACGGGTGAATATTGCCCTTATTATCAAAAAAGCTTTTTTAACAATCCAAGTGATAACCATAGCCAACATCGCTGAAAACAGAATATCCTGTAAACTCAAATTTAACATTACAGCCCTCAATCCTCCTAGGCAGATAAATTAATCTCACTTAAATGTGCGTATAATCCGCCGCGTGTTATCAGCGCTTCATGCGTACCCACATCTTCAACTCTGCCATCGTTTAGCACAATAATTTTATTTGCTTTTTTGATGGTAGATAACCTGTGAGCTATGATAATCGTTGTACGATTCTCCATTACCTCATCCATTGCCTCTTGTATTAGCCTTTCTGTTTCAACATCCACAGAGGCAGTAGCTTCATCCAAAATTAATATTGGTTTATTACGGAGTACTGCACGGGCAATTGACAATCTTTGCTTCTGACCGCCCGAAAGACGCACGCCACGCTCGCCAATGATTGTATCGTAACCTCTTTCAAAATCTTCTATAAACGTATGTGCTCTAGCCAATTTTGCTGCCTCTATTACCTCTTGGCGCGTTGCACCTGGGCAACCGTACGCGATATTTTCAAATACTGTATCATTAAACAAAAACACATCTTGTATCACGTTGCTCATACTGTCTCTTAAACCTCTTAAGCTTAAATCTTTGATATCGTGCCCATCTAAGGTGATACGTCCAGAAATTGGATCGTAAAAGCGGTTAATTAGATTTATAAAAGTTGTTTTGCCCACACCCGTCGGGCCTACTAAAGCCACCATCTCTCCCGGCTTTATTTCTACTGAAATATCATGCAAAACCTCTATACCATCTATGTAATGGAAGTTTACGTCTTCAAAACGTATATGTCCTTTAACCTCAGTCAGCACAGTGGGATTATCTATCTCTTTTACATCAATATCTGCATCTAAAATATCAAAAACGCGCTCTGCACCAGCAATTGCTGTTTGCATATCTTCATTTACCCTTGCAAGTGCTGTTACAGGTGGAAAAAACAAAGCCAAATACATCAAAAACGCAATGATATCTGCAACAGGGATAGCCCCAAGCGAAGCCAAAAATCCACCATAGGCAATGACTATCACTACGCCGATATTTGTTAAAAACTGAACGCTACTACCATAACTTGCGCCCCATTTTAAAGCCTTCAAAAGCGCATTGGCATGGCCTCTTGCACTGCCGCCAATTTTCTTGTTTTCGCGCTCGTACTGATTAAAAACTTGAATCTCCTTCATACCGGAAAGGTTGTCTTGCAAATTTGCATTAAGCTCACCTAAAACAATTTGCGCCCTTCTATGTATTGGTAACACCTTTTTAGCAAAGATAAACGAGATAGTAAGCAGTACAGGTACAGAAACCAAGCTAAGTGCCGCAAGCACAGGATTTATCCAAAACAGTATAGCCGCAACACCTATCAAAATTATAAAATTCACGATCAAATCAGGCACAACATGTGCAACCAGCAGTTCTATTTGAACAGTGTCGTTAACCACTCTAGACATAAGCTGGCCTGTTTGCTTATCATGGTAAAACTTCATACTCAAATTTTGCAGCTTATCATAAACCTTAGCGCGCAAATCAGCAACAAAATGCCAGGCGGCATAATGCGTCAGATAGCTGCGTCCAAAAGCAAATACGGCTTGAAACATATACAAAACTAGTAAAGTAAGCCCCATTCGCAGTGCTACTTCAGCTAGTCTTGGGTCTCCGTTTACTGCCATGTCTGTAAGCTGTCTAACAACCAACGGAGTGTATAATTGCGCCGCTGTCATCCCCGCTATTGCTAAAATAGCCAAAACCCAAAAATGCCAATATGGCTTAGATTGCTTTACAAGATTCATCAATAACTTCATCAACATTACCCCCACAAATAACTAAATATACATACGTTTTTAATTATAACAAAATTATTTCAATTTCACAATCTGGATATTCTCGCTCTATCCGCTCTCCTGGTGCTAAAAGAGGAATTCCCGGGGGGAATGGAGCAATAAAACTTCCAGAAACTTCTCCAATACTATCTTTTATTCTAGCTTTTTTTGTTTTTTTTGTTGATGCTTCCTTGGGACTAAGCACTACTTCTGGTAAAGTAAAATTACCAAACTCTATTTTTTCTCCAATTCTTTTAATGCCTTTGATTGCAGACTTTAATCTTTTAAAGCCCTCTTTTGTATCGGCAACGGATGTCATTGCTAGCACATATTCAGAAGTGGCCATTTCAAAAGCCAAGCCAGGAGTTTGCGCTATTTTTGGATTGGCCAATATTAGTTTACCTATATCATCATTTAGAATTAACAAATCACCTGCGGCTTTTTTAAAATCTAATAAATACTCTACATAACTATCGAAATAATATTTGGAACTTTGCAAGGTATTAAGCATATAATCTGTAGCCGCCATGATAAGGTATGACGGACTACTTGTCTGTATGTATGACAACTGCTTTCGGAATGGCGCAGAATCTAGCCCTTTTATATGAAGCACCGCACTTTGAGAAAAAGCCGGCAAAGTTTTGTGAAAGCTGTGTACCACCACATCTGCCCCTCGCAATAATGCGCCTTTTGGGAAAATATCGTGAAATGGAAAATGCGCACCATGGGCTTCGTCTACTATTAATATGCCGCCCCAGCTATGCACTTCTTCCGCTATAGAAGCAATATCCAAGATGAATCCCTCGTATGTGGGGCTTGTGACCACCACAGCCTTGGCTTTTGGGATTTCTCCCGTACCTGGCCAAAAATAGACAGGCCTTGCCCCTGATAGTATCATCCCACTATATACTGCTCTGTGACAGTTTCTGGCAACGGCTATCAAATCTCCTTCACCGCAGATAGCACAAATTGCCGCCACTATTCCCGCAGTTGATCCGTTGACTAGTAAAAAAGACGCGTCTGCGCCGTATAGATTAGAAATACGTCTTTCGCTTTCCTTTATACAACCTGTAGGATCGTGAAGATTATCGGTATTCTCCAACTCCGTTACATCCAGATGAGTCAATGGAATAGGTGGAAAAAATGCCGGGTTGCCTTTATGCCCCGGCATATGAAATGGATAAAGCTTTTGCTTGCTGTATCTTTCTAGTTCCTCGTATAGTGATCTCATTTGCCGAATCTTTTCATAAAAATTTCTGGTGATAGTAGGGCATCAATGTTAGCATTAATTTCCGCTTCGCTCCAAAACCACCATTTGGTTTTCAGCAGAGTTTCTATCATCTCTGGCGAATAGCGGTATCGCTTAATTTTTGCAGGTACTCCTACAACAACGGCATATGGCGGCACATCTTCAAGCACCACTGCACCCGATCCAATGATCGCGCCATCCCCAATGCTGCTAACTTTTGAGGCATTGATAAAAACATTTGCCCCTATGTACACGTCGTTGCCTATAACAAGTTGTGACTTATTTTTTGCATAAGGATGAGCCGCATCTTCTTGTAGTTTTTGCTGAAATAATTCTTTATTCTCTTTGTTAAAAAAATATTCAATATCATCGCTTACAAAAGTCATACTAAGGTGATGGTTTACAGAAATATCTGCTGAACCATTAATGGAAGTAAAATGCCCTATGCTTTCTACAAAACCATCAGCACAAGCACCGACCACACCCTCGCCAAAATATGTTTGCCGGCCTATTTTTGCGCCGTAGCACTCCCACTCAAATGGCAACTCGCCACCATAATCTTTAAATATAGTGCAGTCTTGCACAAATTTAAACGCGTCAGATTCTAGCTGAAAATCTTCAAAGTCATCTTCATCTACTGCAACAATATAATGTTTTGTTGGACATAGGTGCTCTGCATTTTCTACTATGTGATAAGTATAAGATTTTAGACATCGTAAAAGTGGTTTTGTTGGGTTGCCCCATATAGCAATTGTTCGACCGTTAAGGTAACGCTCTAATATTTGTTTTAATCTGGATTTCATAATTTTCCTCCTACACTATTATAGTGGATGATTTGGTGAGAAGCGGTTTGATTATATCATATCACGTAAAATAAATAAAAAGCCGAACAAGTATTTTATTTCCTAAAAATTTTTGTTATACTGTAGAGGACAGCAAGCTTCTTCGGAAACGACATTTTTGCGCTAGTTCTGAAAGTTTCCGAAGAAGCCATGTAACTACTTTTTCTAACATGTCGGCTTTGACCGAAGGTCAAAACGATCATGATATTTTCACTTGGGAGGAATTCTTATGGTACAATTCATTGCAGGAGATAAGGGCGAAGGTAAAACAAAGGTGCTTATCGCCAGGGCTAACCAACAACTTAAGGTAACGGACGGTAATCTGGTTTTTATTGATGATGACAGGCGAACAACTTCTGATTTGCACTACAACATTCGCTTTGTAGAAGCAGGCAAAAGAGTCTTATCTAACTATCGCGAATTTATTGGCTTTGTTATGGGCATACTCGCCATGGATAACGATATCAAAACTGTTTACGTTGATGGCCTAACCAACATAATTTCAAAACTTGAAGATGATGATTTAGTAAAATTATCAAAACGTCTAGTAAAATTGTCTGAAATAGAAGATGTAGAATTTATTGTATGTATCAATTGGAAAGTAGAAGAACTCCCTGCTGAAGTGAAGCCCTTGTTAATGGCTAACTAAATGTATTTTAAAAATCCCTTGCTTTTAAAAGCGGGGATTTTTTGGATAAATAAAGAAAAATGTATATTTTCCCTTCTGCCGTCTATACTAAAAATTATAGAGGAATCGCTCTATATTCCGTCTCCCCCTTATGCAGTATATCAGAGACGATCCCGAAGGGAGGTACTAAGGATGAGTAATAATAAAAAAAGTGCACAAAACAAAAAATCTACAGAGTTTTCTAACGATCTTAACAACTCAAACACTAAAAACAGTAAGTCTGGCAGTGCTAGCACTACTACAGACAACACAACTACGGATTGCAGATAATCGAAAGCAATCAAAAAACAGCCTCCATTGCTTTATTCGCGTTGGGGGCTGTTTTAATTTTTAATAGGATTGTCAGTAGACTTTGTTTTCCCTTTTAGGTTTTTCTCTTTTTTGTGCCTACTTTATTGATTATTGTCCAAGAATCGCTATCTGAACTAGAATCGCTATCTGAATTGGAATTTCTTGATCCTGTGTTTCTTGACATAAATATTCCCCCTGCTAAAAGATTTTTCTATAATTATACTAATTTTGGAAAATCATGTCAACAACTAAATGATTTTGTTGTTTGTTGCACAGAATTATTTTTGTTATATGCATTATCGGATATTATATTCAACTTACTTGCAATGTCCTTCTCACTGCTTTAATAATCTCAGCTATATGATTCTAACTGCTAATCAATGCCAATACCGTCTCAAGCGCATCCATTCCCTCTGCATTAAAAATCTGCGGTATAACACCAAACTCCTCTATAGAGCGCCCGTATTGATCCACCTTATAACCTAAATCTATGCGAAACAATATCCCTGTGTTTGGCAAAGCGGCAAAGGTATATATGACCCCCGTAATTCCGCGTGTAGGCTCACCTACAACAGTAGCAAAACCAGTGCCGATAGATATAATCGCAGCCAATTCTGAAGCTGATGCTGACTCATTATCTACCAGAAGCCATATTTTGCCGCCAAAAGGCACATTATTTTCTGCCGGAAAATACCTTCCTCTCCAAACTATAGCGTAATCTAACAATGCTAAATCGTAGGGGTTAAACTGATACATATTCCTATTTTCTACAAACTCAGCAATAGGAAATACTCCATATAAATCAGCATTTGCCATGCTGTGAGGCTCATTAAAAAAATCGGCTGTCCGCTCGCTGGCAATAAAAAACTCGTAATAATAAAAGGTAATTGCTTCATCAATAAGCATAGATATTACATTATCAGGAAAGTGTGCAGACCATCCACCACTATTACCGCGTATATCAATGATAAGGTGATCAAAATCTTGAATTTCTTCGTAAAAAGGAAGTAAGATTTCGTTATCCATGCGCATATTACTTAAAAAGCTAGCAATATGCATGTAAGCTACGTAACCTGGCACCAAAATCTCTGTACTGATATTGTATGGGTCTTCGTTACCTACTAATACATCTTCAACTTCCACATCAAAATCCAATTCGGAGGAATCTAGGTTGTAAAACCATAATACGGAAGGGGTATTATATAAAGCATAGTGCAATTGGCTAAAATTTAATCCTGCCTGAAAATTTCTTTTAGAGATCGTAATATCCTCTTGACTGTAGCCTTGCGCCAGCCAGCTTTCTACTTCTTCCTGGCTTATTTCTGGATTATGGTACATGGTATGCGCTAAGGCAAAAAAAGTTTGCTCTACAATAAAATGCACAGGAGACCCAAAATGTCCAAGGCCGTCGAGGGCGTAGGTGATAAAAACCGTGATGGTCAATATGTAGTCTGCCGCTATAGATATGTCATCTGTTGGTGCATCTGCCCATCTCTCTGGTTCTATCACAGACAGGATAGATGGTAGAGGTACTTTGTTATAGATGAACTCTCGGTAAAATGCGAAGAAATCTACTGCATCCCATCCAAAACGCCTGTAAATTATGTTTTGCGTTGGCGCTACTTCAATCACTTTGGCAACAAAGTAATCAAAATCAGCCAAGGCTATGTCTCTTGCTACGGGGGTTAAGGTGATTATTCTTGGTTCATCTTCTTGTGCAGCAAGGCTTGTTACTGGAAAAACCATAATTATTAAAATTAATGCAAGGGCTGTTAGCGCGATTCTTTTAAGTTTCACTTTAAATCCTCCTATGTTTAAGGCATTTGCTCGCCTTTGATGGCGCTGTGCCAGTGGCACACGTCTAGCGCGGGAGCAGAACGCGACCTTATTGGAAAAAGCTTTTTATGGCTTGCGGACAAAGATAGATGCTGAATGTGGAATTTGTATACTCGGTTCCATCTCTACAAAATGCTCAACTTCAAATCCTGCCGCGCACATCTCTTTAATGTAGCCCTCTTTAGAGTTGCCGCGTGCCGGTATATATGTCATGTTCACTTCTACTTCTTTACCAACATGACTTACAGTTTTAATTTTCGGTGTAGTGTAATCAATTCCTGTGATAGCTGCCCATCGTTCAATTGAATCTATTACTTCCTCAACTACATCCTTTTCGTACCACTCGCGGAAGAATAGCATTGGGGCGTTGTCTTTAAGACAATTGTAAGCATTTACAAGATATTTTTTTCGGTCATCATCAAGGACTATCACATGAAGCCCCATTATATCAATGGCAGCGTCATATTTTTCTGTTATGTCATCTTCTACCAAATTATGAACCGACACAGTGGCATTTGGATATTTTTCTAACATGCTTCTCGCTTTTTCTATTGCCGAAGGAGCAATATCTACTCCGTGATAAATGCAGCCAAGCTGTGATAATATTACTCCGCCTGCACCTTCGCCGCAGCCAAAATCTATGATTCGTTTACCATACAGATTGTTATCTTTCACCCATTTTGAAAGTGTTGAGGAAAGTTCTTCATCGGCTTCGGTATGTCCCCATAGTTTTATTCCTGCTTCGTAGGCCTGTTTATAGCGGTCTTCGTATCTTAGATAATAAGGTTTGTTAGACATTTTTCCTCCATTTTCTAATACCATTGATGATTTGGACATAAGTGTTTTATTGCCTGAAAATCACATTATCCAGCAAACTGCCACTATTACTAAAACATTTAAAATCACTGCTAAAGGCAAAAGCACCCTAAATTGAAGATGCTTAGTTTTATGACGTAGTAATGTCATGCCTAAAAATGCGCCAACGCCGCCCATTAAAAAAGCAACTAGTAGCAAAGTCGATTCTTTGATACGCCACTGCCCTTTGTTAGCTCTACGTTTGTCTATGGAATACATCATAAAAGTTACGATGTTCCATAAAATAAGAACGGCTACTATTACTAATAAAACTAGTTCCATTTCAAAACCCCTCTACTGTTTTTTCTTATTATACCAAACTTCCTTCCAAGTTGCGATTTTATTATACCAAGTTGCATTGTTACGACGATAGATGTCATTTATAATTTAATCATCAAAAAGATTGGTGGTGGTCAATTGAATGTAGAAATTTTAGAGGGTCATAAAATGCTTAATATAGTCATCAAATGTCCCGAAATTACAGCAGATATTCATAAGTTGGAAGCTTTTATACGCGGCTATGCAAAGGAGATTCCTTGTATCAAAGAAGGTGCAGGCTACTTAGTTGACATAAAAGATATACTTTACTTTGAATCAGTAGATAAGCAATCCTTTTTATACACGGAAGATGAGGTGTATGAATTATCGCTAAAACTTTATGAGATTGAAACGATGCTTGCAAGCGCAGGATTTATCAGAAGTGCTAAATCACAAATTATTAACACGTACAAAATATCATCACTTAGGCCAGACTTTGGTAGTCGAATAGAAGTAACTATGGCTGGCGGAGAAAAACTAATTGTATCAAGGCAATATGCCCCGTTATTAAAAGAAAGGTTGGGTTTATAAATGAGAAAACTAGTAGAAGTTACCATGCCAATGAAGGCTTTTGCCGGTATGATGTTCGCCGGCCTGATAATCTTATATATGGTGAGCAATATTATATACACTTTTTTTACAAACACAGAAGTTAGCTACAGTATACCATTTATTTTTATAATGCAAGGTCTGTTATTTGTTTTAATAATTGCTGTTTTAAGAGAAGTAATTTTCAGCGACTTGCTTATTAAAAAATGGTCTTTTTTCAAGCGTATCAGTTTATTTAGCATATCGCAGATTGTGCTACTTGTCACATGTTTTTTAACTTTCTTCGCTATCCCTAACGAATGGGCATATTTATGGTTATTTACTGCAATAGTACTTTCATTAGGAGTTACCGTCATATTTGGAATAAGCGAGATATATTATAAAAAAACCGGAGAATGGTATACTGAGGCTCTTCGAGTTTATAAAAATGCGAAGTGAGACACTTATGTGCTGCATTTTCATAGTAAAATGCAGCACTTTTATGTATTTTGATGTATAATATGGCGAACGATAAAAC
>Ga0123355_10016992_pt1 | contig 11487 bp, 9 predicted proteins | sample TergutEmb28metaG_3_FD_89872 | JGI IMG/M metagenome (GOLD analysis project Ga0123355, IMG submission 89872) | Embiratermes neotenicus P1 segment gut microbial communities from Petit-Saut dam, French Guiana - Emb289 P1 | ecosystem: Host-associated > Arthropoda: Insects > Digestive system > Gut ...
ACTGTCGTTTTATACATCTTAATTTCAACTGTTTACTGATGGATCTAGACAGAAACATTTGTCTTATACCATAACAAATTTACTACCTGCAACAACCCTTTATTTTATTTCATCGGTTACTAAGTTTTTTGCACTAGCAAGGCACATAAGCAACTAGAATTCTGAACCACATCAAATACTTTTTCTTCCATTTTCAGATCTTGATCTAAATCTGTTACATTTCTTGTTAATCTCACATGTTTTGTTTTGTTTTCGTTTATCGCCAATCCTGTGTTACTGCAGCTTTTCCAATCTGTTTTACTGCTTCTTCTATCGCTCTCACCGATCGTCCAATATAAACACATTATCTGCATTTGCCATACACTGTATCGTTCTGGTAAAATTTGTTCCACTCGGATTCGTCTCTATAGTCCTAATCACCTTCTCCAGTGCAGTATGAAACAGTGTTGCAGACAGAGCATCACCTTGTACAAAGCCTTTTTCTACGTCAAATGCTTCAGTTATTTGTTCTTGGATTTTCACTCTACAGACTGAATGCTGCAACGTCATTTTCATATAGTTTACCAATTTCTTTATGATCCAAAGGTCTTTTAAAATTTCGTTCAAATATATTCTACTTATTTAGCCTCCCCAAAACCAATGGATGATAACATAAAATCTATATTAATTTCATACAAATATTCAAGAATACATCTTGACATAAAATGTCAGCAGTTTTGAGTCCTTTCTTGTAAGAACTCTGATAATTTCCCCTACATAAGGGACCAGCCGTCTCTGCAGAATAGTAGTCAGAACTTTATAACACACATTTAATAGGGCGATCCCTCTATAACTCCTACATTGTACTTTATCTCCCTTCTTATGTATGGGGAATACGACTGCAGTTCGCCGCTTTTCAGCCCTTTTTTGGCCACATTATTTCTATCAATGCATGAAATTCGGCCCATAACATTTTTTGTTCTTACTTGATAAGTTCTGAACTGACATTTCCTCTCCTGGTGACTTATTATTCTTTAACTTTATTATTATTTCCCGAACTTTATCTTTTGATTTCTCCCCTTCTCTCCACATTATCCTTAATGTTAGGAATTTAAAAATGCCGATTTCATCTTTCCATTTCAATCTGTCATTTTAAATTGAACTATTATTCCTCTCTATACAAACAGATATTTGTGGCTGGCAATCGGCCTTCATTCCGCTAGATGCTGCATTTTCTTTTCTTTTCTTTTCTTTTATTTGCTTCTTCCATTCCTCCCAGCAGCTTAAGTTCATGGGCCTTTTTCCCTCTCTCTTTCTACACAGTCTATATAATTCCCTTCCCTTATTTTTGTAATTCTCAATGTTTTTTTCGTCCTTCTATTGAGAATTTAATTCGGGCTCTATTTATTTCTTACACATTTATCTGAGATTCTTCATCATACCAATCACTGCTTCCTTTCTTAAAATCCAATCGCCTCATTAGTAACCGCTGTCACAACTTTCTTAGTCTACTCCCATTGAGTTGCGCTTGTTTCCTCTTTCTGATTAATTTATTGCTCACTATTTTCAATGATCCTCTTCTTTATCTCTTCTTTATTTATCCTCAAGAATTCCGTATCCTTTAATTTTTCGACGCCATAATTCCTTCGTCTTACACCATGTGTATTTCTTATTTTGGCATTTTCTGTCGATATTTAACTAGAATGAATGGTGATCCCATTCACAGTCTGCACATCCACAACTTCTAACATAAAAACGCTTGACGCAAGCCTTCCATTTACCAATACACGGTCAATCTGTTTATTAGTTCTTGTAGCAGGGGATTGCAAAGTACCCGTCTGTATGTTTTGTGTGGCAAGTATGTACCGTCTTATTATCGTATTGTCGTTAGTGGCAAAATCAGTTGCTCTAATCCCATTATAATTTGATTTTTCATGCAGGACCCCATTTCCCTCTAACTGCCTTTAAAACTTCTCTTTCTTTTTGCTTCAAATTCGCCTCCACAATATGAATATAATAAGCTGGAAGTCTTTGATATATCTGCTACATTTTATCGTAAAAGCACTCCTAATTAGCTCGTCCTTTTCTCCTTTTATACCTTTCCAATTATGTTTTAACGTTCCTGCTCTATGCAGATGAGTACATTCCAAGTATCAATATACAAATAATAGTCCTTATAACTTTTGATTGGCCTTTCACTACATTCAAACAAACGGCATAAATTATTTCACTTATCAAAAACGATTTTTTAAACGAAGATAAATTTTTTACCATAACGGGCCAAAACTTCAAATTGAAAGTGCAGGTCCCTTTTGGTTGGGGTCATCACCCTCGATTTGTCTGTTATAACAGAACATACCAGGGGCTAGGCAACCGCCGGCATAGCTCTCCGGTTCATTTGACCACACAAGCGCCATCACTAAGAAAAAGTGGAGATAACGTCATAGGAGCCAAAATTCAAAGGCAAGCCCAAAATTCGAACCTGGCCTCCACGATGAAAGAGTGGCAACTAACTGCCTGAGTCATTAAACGGGGTGGTTTTTCGTTCGGTTGCCCTTCAATAACATCACGTCACACAAAATTAGCGAAAAATGGTCACATAATTCAACAGTTCATATAAGAAAAAAAATCACACCAACAACAGTTAACGAGGCTAACAGAAGAAAAGGGAAAGAATTCAGATGGTAAAATGGTAACAAGGGTACAAATAATGTAACCGTATATCACATTACCATAGATGTGTTAATTGAAATTTGGGGAACATAGCTTAAAACCAATCCTGATAACGGGATTTGTAAAAAAAATATGTACATACACTTGCTATTTCGGGTCTCAGATCGGAAAATGGAGGAAGGTAAGGTCTCGGGCATTAATGATTTATTCTCTGTCATTCATACTTACTGCATGGCGCAGAGTCCTTCTTGAGAAGCTAACTGGTTTGCAGCTAGTCAAGAATTTCCCCGCATTTCACGGAACCCGAAGGTTCATTACCGCACTGACAAGTGTCCGCCACCTCTCTCTATCCTGCGCCAGCCCAATCCAGTCCATGTACCACTTCCCACCTTCTGGAAAATCATCCTAATATTATTCAGCCATCTACGCTTAGGTCTCCACAGTGGCCTCTTTCCCTCCGATTTCCCCACCAAGAACCTATACACCCCCCTCTCCTCACCCATTGTCGCCACGTGCCCAGCCCATCTCATTCTTCTCGATTTTATCACCCGCACAATATTGGGCGAGGAGTACAAATCATTTAGCTCCTCGTTATGCAATCTCCTCCATTCCCCCGTTCTACACAACAGAATATCAAGAAATGTTGAATTCTCGGCCATGGGTTTAACTGGTGTCCGATGTAATCATAACAAAACCCTCACAATTCACATGTGATCTGCAGCGCCAAGACGATGTCTGTTGTCACGGAATCGTAAATGTGTCAAAATATTGAAACTGAAAATGTTGACTAACATTGGCTACAAAACTACCTATCTTGTTATTAGCGCATATCTAAATATATATACTCATCAATTATGTTTTATTTAAAGCAACTATGGGTAGCTCAGAATGTGGAGTGGAGGGGTAGCAGGTCTGACAAATGATAAATTGGAAAGGATGTTGAAAGTCTTTAAATTCAGATATGAAATTATCACATATGACCTGAGGAAAATCACGAGAAATATCACCGAACGTGCACGATTTCCGGGCCGAGATGCAAACCCGGAAATTCGAGAATACTCAGCAGCAATAATACCAACCTGACCAATAAGTTCAATGGCATCAGTACAAAAGAAAGGCGTTTAAATTGTGTAGGTTACTGCGAACTGCAACACACCTCAATATCTTGATTTGCACGTGCGTATATTTCGCTGTGTGTGGAATCCTAGTGGGACATTGCATGAATGTGACGACGTTGGTCAGGATATCATTATTTCAATCTGTGACACAGAGAGCGATGTTACAACATAACATGTTCCACATCGCACAGCTTACCGTGTTCTGCCGAACGGCACTCAGACACTCAGTGTTAACACTCTGAATTCTGTGACACAGAGAGCGGTGTTACAACATAACATGTTCCATATCGTACAGCTTACCGTGTTCTGCCGAACGGCACTCAGACACTCACTGTTAACACTCTGAATGCACCGAAACACCGATTATACTGATCGGGATTTATTTGCGCCGTTAAAACGCCAGTGAATTACATCTGTTGCCAACTATTAATGCTTAGGAACAATTATCAAGTTTTCTTCAGCAATTCAATTTGCATTATAGGTTATCACGAAGGGAGTTTATGAAATTCGATACAAACCGTGTAGATAGGGGCGATTAAATTTTCTTGGTGTAAATCACAGCATGACCACGAACTGTTACTGGTGAGATTTTTGTATTATTACTAGTAGCAGTAGTAGTAGTAGCAGTAGTAGTGGTGGTCGTAGTAGTAGTAGTAGTAGTAGTGGTAGTAGTAGCAGTGGAGATAGTGGTAGGTGGTGGTAGTAGTAGTAGTAGTAGTGGAAGTAGTAGTAGTAGTAGTAGTGGTAGTGGTAGTGGTAGTAGTAGTAGTAGAAGTAGTGCGCGTGGAAGTGGCAGTAGTGGTAGTGGTAGTAGTAGCAGTAGAGGTAGTGGTAGGTGGTGGTAGTAGTAGTAGTATTAGTAGTAGTAGTGGAAGTAGTAGTTGTAGTAGTAGTAGTAGTAGTAGTAGTAGTAGTAGTAGTGGTAGTGGTAGTAGTAGTAGTAGAAGTAGTGCGCGTGGAAGTGGCAGTATTGGTAGTGGTAGTAGTGGTAGCGGTAGTGGTAGTAGTGGTAGTGGTAGTAGTGGTAGCGGTAGTGGTAGTTGTAGTAGTGATAGTAGTTGTGGTAGTAGTAGTGGTAGTGGTATTGGTAGTAGTAGTAGTAGTATTAGTAGTGGTGGTGGTGCTAATAGTAGTAGTACTAACTGTTACCAATTTGCTTTCATTTTCTTCGACGACATTTACAGTACATCCAATTTGATTGACCATATCGTCCAGCCTGGTTCCCCCCCTCCTAACCGTAAATAAAATCCGTCACATAATGTGTGGTCAGATCTATCTGTCTATACTGCCACAGTGACACGATAAGTTTTACATAACTTACCTGTCAGTGGCAATTTGTTGTGTGTACACACACACACATATATGTATATGTATATATATATATATATATATATATAGTTCCTCACGGTTTCAATGAAACAACATTGAGTATTATTACACTTCCGTAAAGGGAAGTGGAATTGTCGGTATTTGTGTCTGTGTGTCGTCATGAGAAACGAGGGACAGCCAGGATTGCTGAAATGTTAAAATAAATTTCACAAATAAATTTTTTTCAGATTCAAAATGATAAGATAAGACAGCAGACACTACATACGGCCTACACGGAAGAGGATGTTAATAACAAAAATACTAATATGACGTTCGTGACCAAGCCACAAAATGTAGCAACTTACAACAGACCAGCTTCATTGACTTCATGAATTCCAACTACAACAAGTCTCAAGTCACGCGTCTTTTGTTCAGTTGCTGTCGGTCGCTCGGTCTGTGAGGATTTCAGGCATATTCAGGTAAGCCGTACGTAAAGCAACAGTCAATTTTCAACATGCCCGTAGTTATCCATTTAAGGTTTTCTTCGTTTTTAATTAATAAAATATCTTATTCCATAAGTTTTTCATGTTCGAAAGCGGATGTATATCATTCAATTACCAGGCGTTAGTGTAAAGACAGCGATAGGGAAACACCGTGAACAGTAAGAAAGACGTATCCCAGTGCCACATCGTCCAACTGAGTCCGAAATAAACTTCATTGCTGTCCATCCACAGCCTATGGGCTGACGGGCCGGCGAAAAACCTTTATTGAAAAATTGGGCTACGAAGTCACACTGGCCTCATAAAATGCCGAATAACTAAATTGGGTGACAGATTCAAAACAACTATAACAGACAGAAGAAAGACACATCATCACACCTGCAAATTGAACTCTGAAACACGGAATACAATAAAGAAATACATTAAAAACACGCCCGAGACAGTCTGTGGTTCTACATTTACAGAGATACCTCTGCTGACGAGTGACCCCGCTAACGAATGTTTCGGCTAACGAATATTTTTTTCGCTCCTTTTCGGGCTCGGCTAACGAATATTCATTCGGCAAACGAAAGTTTTAGTGGATGCGCGCGCTAACTTAAAGCAACAAACATTAACGGTCGGGCCATTCCAGAAGTTTATCTTTTCCGTCTGTATGTGTGTGACAAAGAAATCAGCTGACCTCATCACATAGTTGAGACCCACCAACACGACTGGGTTGTTTACGTTCGCTTTAAAAACATTCTCAATAAAAGGGAAGTTCAATCAACTTTGGACAGATATTTCACTTCTCTTTTAGCAAAGAGACAGAGGCCAGATACTGAAGAAGAGGAGACTTACCTTGAATAAACTTTGAAAATTTGGAAGAAGAATAGTAAAAACGCTGTGTACATATTTGCAGTTTAATAGTATAAAGTCATCATCATAAACATTAAGTATTCGACCCTTTGATCCGTTCAATCTCCAGAGTTACAGCTGCTCGCGCCAACGCTTCTTCGGTCTTCCAATTGTTCTCCTTCCTTGTGGTCTGTATTGGTATGATTTCAAAGGGAATCGGTTTTGTGGAATTCCTTGCAAGTGTGAAAGCCAGTTCCGTCTGTATTCATCTATCTTGTCTAGAATGCCTGTAATCCGTAGTTCGCGGCGTATGTAGTCATTTGTTTTGTGGTCATAAATGATGTAGCCTGTCAGAGGTTTCAGTAACTTCATTTCTGCTGTTTCAATTTTTCGTCTTTGTAAGGCTGTTAGAGTCCAATTTTCTGATCCATATAAAAATGTTGGGAAAACTAGTGTGTTGTATATTTTGAAAATGGTTTCCGTTCTCACTTTCTTAAAAATAGTTCTCTTAATACTACCTATTAATTGTAAAAATTTTGCTAATTTAAATTCTACATCATTGGAAAATTGGTAAGATATACTGCAACCTAGATAAGAAAATTGGCTAACTTGTTCTAGTATCTCATCATTTATAATAATTTTTGTTCTTAGGTGATCCGTCCCATCGAAATCCAATACTTTCGTTTTTTTGTAGCAATTTCCAGATTATATTCTTTAGATAAGTTATATAATAAATGAACTGCCTTTTGTAAGTTGTCTTCTGTATCAGAAATAATAAACTGGTCATCTGCAAATAACAGTGTGTTGAAAATGAACTCTTTAAAATATTTACTAATTGTTAGTTTCTGTAACCAAATCCTAATTACTTCGTCCAAATATAAATTGAATAAAACAAGTGATAGTGGGCATCCTTGTCTCGCCCCTTGGGTAATAGCTCTAGGATCTTCAGATATTCCATTACCTGCATTAACTCTTATAATGTTTTCCCCATATATATTTTCTGAATTATTGTAATTAGATGAGTTGGAATTCCTTTACTTAACATAATAGTCCATAATTTGTCTCTGTCCACAGATGGAAAGGCTTTTATTATATAAATGAACGCAATATATTTGGGAATGTTAATTTCTCTATGTTTTTCAATTATTTGTGAAGCTGAGAATATGCAGTCCATGCAGGATCTGCCTTTCCTAAATCCGTTCTGCTCTTCTAATAGTAGGACCTCTGCAATTGCTGTTAATCTCTTCGCAATAATTTTTGAATAGATTTTATATCTAGTATTTAATAAACTAATACCTCTATAGTTATCTGGGTTATATCTGTCTCCTTTTTGTGTATTGGTATAACAATGGCTGTCCTGCATTCTTCAGGAATGTCTCCATAAATCCAGCACATATTTAGGAAATTCAAATATTTATGTAAAAAAACTTTTGGTGCATGTTTGTACAACTCATTATTAATCCCGTCTGATCCTGGAGATTTTCCGACTTTTAATGCTTTTATAGTTGTTTCCAATTCTTCCATTGTAATTAAGTCAACACAATTTTCTATTAATTTTGCACGTTTCCCTTCTGTGTTGTTATCATTAAATTGTTTAGTTCAAAGTTTTTGATAGTAATCCAGCCATGTATGTTCAACTGTTGGGTTAAGTCGCAAATTATCTTTTCCAGTTGTGTTTAAATTTCTAATAATTTTATATGCATTTATCTGGCGTCCAGTTCAATTCTCTATACAAATGTTTCCCAACATTGCCTTTTAATTTTTCTTGTTTCTCTTTTCACAATTGCCTCTAATCTTTTGTACTCTAGGTTGTCAGTTTCAGAACGTGTTGTTGGATACCGTAAATAAGCTTTCTTCTTGTTTTCAATCAAGTTTTTAATATCCTCATTCCATAAATTTAAACGCCGTTTGTGTCTTCTCTTTTTCCTTTTGCCTAAAGTTTCATTCGCTGCTTGTTGCAGTGTGTTGTTTAAAGTTTGCCATTCTACATCAATATTAAGGCTGCATGGTGAGTGCATCAGGTTTTGCTCTAATCTCCTCTGATAAAGTAATTTTATATTTGGGTCCTCTAACAAATGTTCCCTTAAAATTCTTCTTGCTCTAGAGATCGTTTAGTAAATGTACACCATTTTTGAGGTAAAGGAATTTTGGAAATTAATAAATAATGGTCTGTGGTGACATCGTATCCCCTAAAAACTTTAGAGTCATTTACTAAAGGTGATAGTTTCTTGTTTGTTAAAATGTAATCTATACTGGATCTGTAACCTCGGGCACTCCACGTCATTTTATGAATCTCTTTATGTCTGAAAAATGTGTTCGTTAGTTTTAATTCATTTACTGATGCAAATTCTTTTAGTTTGTGTCCATTACTCTTAGTAGTAATTTCACCATTTGTACCCAAAATTCCGTCAATAGGGATATTTCCAACTCTTCCATTATAATCTCCGGCAACAACAATGTAATCGTCTTTAATTACTTTGTCTATCTGATCTTGGTGGGTTTCATAGAATTCTTCTGTTTGTTCTGTTTTCCCTTCTTCGGGGGCATAAACAGCTAGTAATGTTAAGTATCGTCTTTGCAATTTGTAACTTAATTGAACAATTCTTTCATTTACAAACACATACATTTATGTATTCTCTTTTTAAATTTGGCTTTAATCATTATTGCTATACCTGTGGCTGCTGTTTTATTCGTTGGGGCACCACTGTACAGTAAAATATAGTCTTCCAACTCTTGCGAAACCTTTAATTTCTTTTTTGTTTCTGGTATCACTGCTATATCTACTTTTGTTTTTTATTTAATTCTTCCTGCAGCAGTTTCTCTTTGCCATATAAACCTCTGACATTCCAAACGCCTATTTTCATTAAACCTGGATTCATTGTCCTCTTTCTCGCCTTAGTTGTCATTTGTAAATCAGTCCTGTGCTTCCTCTGTAGATTCTGAGTTGGGTAGGGTGTCCTCAGGATGGATAACCAGCTGAGTAAGTTTGGTGGTAGCTACCCTCAGGGCCTCCAAACAAGCCCGTTTTCTGTAGGGGTGTGCTCCCTTAGCCGAAGGTGTCAGTGTTGAGGCGCCGAGGACTCGCCTTCATCCGCTCCTCTCTGCTACAACTAAAGTTGCATTGCCCAGGGATCACGATCGAGGACGTGAGGAAGTCGGATTTGCTGGCAGAGCTGACCGATGTTTTGTCAGACGGAGTTTCCCAAGATTTGTGGCTATTATCTGTCGGCATCGATAATAACCCTTGGAGCCAGTACCAGATTTTGATAGCCAATATTATAAAGTGCGTAACATATTTTCAGTATAATAGTGTAAAGATCGTTACTTTTTCATTCTACTTTCCATTCTCCTTCATCCAATTGTGTAGCTGTTCATCTCAGCCTTTGGTGCGTTTTTGCCCTTTTATAGTGTGCTTTTTACTATTTTATAAAACTTATCTTTAAGTAGTGGACAGCATCCAGAACGAATTAAACGATTTTCTATAGAAACCTACGGGAAATCACGCTTCGGCTAACGAAGATTTCGGCTAACGAACGTGATTCCGGATCGAATTATCTTCGTTAGCCGAGGTATCACTGTATAAGATTGATCAAACCGAATCACTATTCGTGTTTAACAGAGCCGTAGCAGCGTGACAGTACATCAAATTCATAAAGATACTGCAGAAATACAGTAGGCACTTCCTCCACCAAACTGCACCATCTCTCTGTGGATTTATACCAAGTCAGTATATTGTAAACCTAACATGAAGATGAATGCTTGACTACAAACAGTCGCACAGGAGCCTAGTTCTTGCATACAAACAGAGAGCGAATTGTGGTATTGTGCAGCCGCATGTTATTGTGATTTATGTGACGGAAGTTGAAACACACATTCGTCACATAGGTACACACTTCATTCACATGCCAAATACAGTGGCTGAACACAAAAGGACAAACATCACTAACAAAAGGTGAAGTCAAAAGAGCAGATACTTTTATACAACTATATACGGTGTAAGAAACCGGCTGCAAATATCAAGACACGATAAAATTCTAAACATAAAGAACATTTAAAACTGATTATTATTATTAGTATTATTATTATTATTATTGTTATTGTTGTTGTTGTTATTATTATTATTATTATTATTATTATTATTAAGAGACATCCTGAACACAGAAAACGTGATTAACAGATTCTGTATTAGATGCGTCAGGGAATTGTTAAAGAGAGCGAATATATAAAAATCTCTGATTATAAATAACTTCAAAACAGTTTACTTTACATGCAGCACACTTTGCTGTTCTACACGAAGAGTACTGAGAAAAATACAAGGTAGAATTACATGTCCTTACGTGAGGATGCACAGTTCCTCAAACATATAGGAGCAGCTTCAAAACTCTAGCGTCAGAAGGATGGATCAAACAACAGACACTCCGAAGAAACCTAAATATTAGGCGATATCAATACAAAATATATTCCCCCGTCCCTTGGTGCTCGGGTTTATGGGCAGCCACTACACACGTCTACCGAAACCATACTCTAAAACACGAGGTCAGAAGTCTCAACAGTAGATCAAATTATATTTACGAGGAAATACACTCACAGTCTGAATGTAATTCGAATACCAACTGCACGTTATTTACACCCCTAATTCCAATAACTGTCGCTATTACATTTCCGATACACATCGTGACTTCAGGCTTGAAATTGAAAAAAAAATGCTAACAGGCAATACTAAGACACACACAACTGTAAAATACTCTTTCAAGCGAGAAAAACACCAGTTGCTGTCTTCTCACAAATACCGTCCCTCTTTCATTACTCTGCAATTTATATCCCAATCTTTCGCAATGCTAGATAATTATACTTGTCCGTTTCTTACAGATGGCGGCGTTACAAAATATCCTCAAGATGCAGTGCACATTCCTTATCTTAACAGCGATTGTGATATCTACTGCGACTACAGGCAGCAACAGCTTCATTCCTAACAGACAGCATCAACAAATAGCGCTGTGTATACAGACAATTGTACACCAGTATTTCACAAGGGGGCGTACTATTCTTGTTTCTATGCCCAGTGATGAACAGCC
>Ga0123355_10016993_pt1 | contig 11487 bp, 7 predicted proteins | sample TergutEmb28metaG_3_FD_89872 | JGI IMG/M metagenome (GOLD analysis project Ga0123355, IMG submission 89872) | Embiratermes neotenicus P1 segment gut microbial communities from Petit-Saut dam, French Guiana - Emb289 P1 | ecosystem: Host-associated > Arthropoda: Insects > Digestive system > Gut ...
ATTGCTGGCGTCAGTTACGGACGGTTCATGGCCATGCGTTGTAAGTTAATCTGTCAACGTACATTCAGGACCTTTGGTGATAGGTAGGAGGGGAGAGATTTAAACACCCTAAACTGTTATGAGCTGATAACGGACGCTAGCAGTCCAGTAAGGAAGTCAGTAGCGTACGAGTGTGGTGTAGGTGGGAGTACAAGTGACTGTTATTTTGATAAAATATGATTTAGTTGTTTAACTGGATACAGCACGACTTTTTTCATTTTATCAACAATAAATTGAGTAAATAAAACAACATGTGAAAAGAAATTATTAAAATCGTATGTGGTTCTGTGAACCACACCCGTTTCCCGAAAGAGGATCACCTACCAGACTGAACACGTCGGGACAACAAAGTTATGAAGGGTGATCGTTTAGAATTCTTAGAATGAGAAATATTTCAGACAAAAGTTGTAGAGAAAATCAAAACACACATTTTGTATTCAATAACTTTTTTTTTTCCGAAAATTATGCCGTTGATTAAATACTGTGGAGAAATATTACAGAGCCAGGCAGGCCACAGATGACAATATAGCACATGCGCATTGCATGTTGGATGCCTAAGGCTGCAGACACACACACACGCACACAAAATATGTAATACCTATTGCTTTACAACTGTAACAATAGTTTAAGAACGCCCCTCAGTTTTACGTTATACGTACATCGTGTGTTTTGTTTCCCTTTAAATATTAGTTATTTTGTCCCCACAGTGTATCCTGTTTGAAATAATGTGTTCCATATTATTCTCAGAATAAACAGCGATTGTTTCCCTATATAGCAGTCAGCGATTGGCCTTCTTAGAGAAGCACATAGAACCCTGTGAGTTACGATCTGTATTCGTATATAACACGTTACGCCTTACTTTAGTACAGCTTACATTTTTCTGTCTCATATGTTAACGTATTCTTCAACACGGTATTCTGCAGCTGAAATCAGACCTGCAAGAGTAACTTAAAAGAGAAAAATGCTTCTGTTCCACAGTAATCAGTAAGACTGAGTGGTTTTCTATGTTCATATATAACTAATCCTAGTTTTATTACTTGCTACTTCAGATGATATAAATCCTGTAAGAATGACGTTATGGTACTTTTTTTTTTTTGGGCTAAGAATAAAACTCTTTCCCCTGTTCTCATTTAAATTAATTTAAACACATTTCTCTTCTTTCTTACTCCCACGCCTGCGTTGTTAAAGGCTTAGGAGGAAGTGTGTAACAGAGCTTTATCGTCTCCTCTCACTGATATGTCAGTATCGGGACTTATCGCCGCTGTTATCACTAACTGATTACTGCATGGTGCAAGGTAGCCTGATCTTGTCACTGTGTGTCGTGTCGTGCAGAATAGCAAGTTCACGATAAAGTGTCATCCAGAATCTTCCAACTCCACGGCGATATTTGGTGGTACGTAGATATAATTTTGTGTTTAACAACGTTTCTTACGTGGAGCGTCATCGTTGCTTATTGCTCAGTACATATTGTTATGGTGATCAAATCTAGCAAACAGGAATGAATGTTAACATATGGCGGACGTAATTAACTTTTGAGAAATCCGTGCCAAGTTTTAGACGCTTATTTTTTTTAGGTACAGTCCCCCACGTTCGCCCGACCTCAACCGATTTTTTTTTTTGGAGGGGGTGGGGGGGTCTGTGGGGACGCTTAAAATACCCAGTGAATTCAGCTCCAATTCAAAATAAAGAGACTCTTCACAGAATCATTTCTGATGCCTGCCAAACCATTCGCAACTGCCCTGGGACGTTTGCGGCACTCCATGCTCAGATATGTCTATTCGTGCATTGGTTTGGTGGAGGACATTTTCATCATTTGTCGTGAATTTTGAACTGATAAACATTCAGAACTCAACAGTTATTAAATAGGGAAAGTGTGTTGTAAATGTGTAGTCAGTTGTGAGTAAAATATTACATTGTTTTGGAATTTATTGCTAAATGTCGACTTTCAAATGAATCCAAAAGCTCTCATTTCCATACTTGTTTGTATCAACTTTCTGTATGTGAAGAACTCATTTTTAAGTCACACCCTGTATTTTAATTTGTTGCGTTGATAGGTAGGAGACGGTAGGACAAAAGATTCTGAACCGAAGAAGAATTATTGAAGGAAATTCATTTGGTGTGTATTTTGTGTTAATAACTTACAATTACGGTGGCATGGTAAAACTCGTTGGTGTACATGTTGTGCAAGGTGTGAATGGTGTGCATGGTGTGCTTGGTGTCAGTAATGGAAAATGAAGTTGCAACAAGGTTCACGTTTGCGTATGTAGGTCTATTTGTTTATTTATTATAATGGACAGCAATTAATTTGAAACTCCCGCACTAATTAAAACAAACACACTAAAGGAAAGAAACAGTAAAAAACAGAAAATGAAATTGTAATATTCAGTAATGCTGTCCGACGCCGGTTGGTGTGTTGCGTCTTTGTAGCGAAAATTAATTAGTACATGAAAGTTCGTACAACGAGTAGTTCATTTACTCAAAACCGAAGTGCATAGTGTTAACACGTGTTCATAATAAATTGGATTTTGGAATTATTTGCTTGAAAAATACCGGATTCATTGTCTGTCGTGCACTTCCGCCTCTGATATTTCGTATAGTTTCACGTAAACCTGTCTTGTAAAGATTGCGCCAGCAGAATGTAACAATTTCCAGAGCGTTGTTTTCACGAATCAAGTTGAATGTACGTGGCGAAAGAATTATGGGTAAACAGCAGTAAAATTCCATGTAATATGTGATTTAATTTATTAAAAATTAAATCTTATAATTGGTTTCCGTGGCATGCAGTACAGTCAACTGCACAATGACCTGACCTCACCACGGTATCGACCACTGCTGGAGACAGAAGTGGATGGTCACGACGTGAACGGTGAGCTCTCGTTTCAGCAAGACTGTGCCACAGCACACGCAACAGCTGAATCAGTGGACTCTTTGAGAGCAATGCATCCCGGACGCATCGTTTCAGGTTCTGGCAACATCTTCTGGCCAGCTAGATCTCCTGACTTCTCCGCGCCTGACTACTTTTCTTTGGCGACACTTGAAAGTGGAAGGGTATGCGAACAAACCATGCACATTGAAGACGTGAAAGGGACCATCAGGGACGAAATCAAGACCCACTGACAAGCGTTAATTGCGAACAGTTGGGATTAATTTACGGTCATGATCACAGGAATATATTGCATGCCAGACAGACCACTTACGAGATGTGACTTCCAAGGAATAAAGAATACAGAATGGCATTTAACTACTAACTTAAACCGATTGGTCAAAACAGCGATCTGAAAATCATCATATTCTTAGCAATTGACCAACTTAATGCACAAATTCTTGTTTTATAATAAGTGTGTTATATTCCTCTACATATTTCGAGCACTGTTGTGCTCATCATCAGGAGGTCAGATTGTATTATACAGCATCTGGTATCGTCACACTCTGTAGGTGGCCGTCCAGTGCGCAGGTTGAGAGAGGACTCCTCTCTCAACGTGGGCGGTGAAGGTGGCCAGTGCGTAGGGCTGACAACCTTACCACCTTCATGTGCCGATTGTTTTTAAATATGGATGCTTCACCCTCCTAGAACCCTCAGGCCCTGTCCTGACCTGTAATGGGATTGCTTATAATGAATCGCAAAATAAGCTTTATGTTTAATCGGATTGTTATTATTAATTGTTAAACATCCTAATTGTTTGGAGCGTCAGATTTACGGACATTGGCAGAAAATGTTGTAACGTACTGTGCCTCCGATTTCAATCATCCCTACACCCAGTGCACCAAAAAAGGAAGTTATCTCTCATTGGACATGCAGTAAACCGCTGGGGGTTTTAGTTTAAATTTGGTAAGAAATGTCTGCACGATAAGTTGCCAAATTTCATCTTCATATCTGTTTATTATAACCCCTGTGATGTATAAATCCCATACCAAGCTACGCAGATGTTCCATCCTATTAAAATGTCCATAAAATTAGCTGATATTACATAGTCCGTGTTGAACTAATTTGTAACGTTTTAACGTCAGCTTTAACTCATGATAATTTTGGAATTTTTTGGGTTCTTAATTTTTCTTGGTCCTATAAACACGAATTATTTTCCTGACCTTCACCCGAATTATATTTTTCACCCATATCACATTTCAGTTCTTTGATTCGCGAATCGAATTTTTATACTGGCAAAATTTTGATTGAGAGAAGCTCTTTAAAGCGTTGACATGTTTTAATGATTCAGACTGCCCAATCCACTCCACTTCTGTTTTAACAGTCAGTATCCTCGCACCTGCCATGTTAAACTTTAATGTGATTTTAACAATTGATGCAGAATCGTGAAATAATCAGGAACTAATCACAACAGGAACAGACATCGCATATCGACACAGTACAATTTCACTGCGGACAGCCGGATTGTCTGTTAATCTCATTACGTTCTCTGTGGGACGTGTTTGTGATCATAATTTTCGCTCTAGTTTACAGGTTGTGCAGAAGAGGTTTTTACAACGATAATGCCTTTTATCAGAAATTTGAGAGTGCTTGGTTACAGTTCCACCTGAATAAGTTGTAATTTTTTTATTGCTTCTCTTCAAGTAAAGGACAGTCTCCACTGGTAGTGTTCCTGCGTTCTGCATTAATTAAACTCGGCAGTTGGTATGTCGTCCGCAAAATAACCGATTTGCCAAATGTGCAACGTCCAGGTTGCGGTTGAAGTTTCGCACAGCGTTGTTAGTTAGACCTGCTGCATGTGTACGTCGTACTGAACAGGTCCCTGCTGTTATAGTCGTTTCGGTTCTTTCGGTAGTATAAAGTACAGTTGACGTAAAAAATTCCTGAAGTTGAAAGCGGTATTTCCTACACTGGGGTCAACTTTTTCCAGCTGTCTCGAGTTGTGACAGAGTAAATGTGTTAAAAGAGATAAGCTATATAAGCAGTGGCGATCAGCTGCTGAGTGCCTCTATTCAGTCTCACCACATTGACGAAGAAAACTTTCCCACATCATGAAACCTTCCAAATGTGTTTCGCTTTGAGCTAACCCCCCCCCCCCGAAACCTGCGATTCTTTGATGGATTGGTTCGTCTTTTTCTTGCGTGTCCCTCCAAATGGCGTTTCAGTAGTAATGCGTAGTTAAATAGACCGATAGGCTTCAGTATATGGCAAACTGGGAAGATTTCTGCACAATTGATAACAACCTTAAATGGTCACTGTTTTACGTAGAAATTCGACTAATGCACTATATATGTTAGAGTCACCTTATTCCCATTATTATACTCCAACATGTTTCAGCCGACACGGGCCTATCCTCAGGGAGTGCTGATACATTTCGTGAGCAGGATCAACATTATGTGTGTCCATGTAAATATCAGATTAGAAAATAGCGTGTTGTATCTGCTGCGTAACATGCAACAGGCTGGTACTTAATCCGATATTTACATCGAGACACGCATTTTGTTGACCCTGCTCACAAAATGTTTCAGTACTCCCTGAGGATGGGGCCTTGAGTGCTGAAACATTGGAGAGTGTTTCGATGTGTATGAAGTGCTGTTAACATGTACAGTGCATTATTTGGATTTCTACATAAAATAATATCAGCATTTCACAGATGTGGACAAGATTAAGAGATAAGTGCAACACAATGGGTCTCTACAAATGTCTACAAAAGAATATGTCGTCTTTCGATGCGACGCTGTGTGTTGTAACAGAAACTGATGTTACACGTAGTCTTCGCAGTCACCGCTGTAGGATTTCGTCATGTGGCATATCTTTACCAGTTCAGAATTAATTCGAACTGGGCCGAATCCGTGATTACGTTTCTTACCCCTTTGGCTTAGAGCATTAATTCTGAACATTTCGCATGTTGCGCCACACTCATCATTAAGTACAGGAGCTACCTCAAAATGTTTGGCGCCAGAAGGATGACATGAAGCGATTTCGATACTGAGGGCCCACAAACATTAGGCGCCACACTACAAAATGTAACCGCGCGGGCGACCTGGCGCCCGTGATAGCTGCACCCATTATTTGGTACATAAAATGCCAATTTCGCCTTATTGAAGGCACGACCTTTGTTTTTCCATGAGGTATATTCGTACTCATGTAGTTACGTAGTTTCAGTTTTGTATTGGTCACGTACATAAATTCGTGTTTGCCAAGACATGACGTCTGTCCCAGCCGATCTTCGAGTCCCACCGGCTGATAAATGCTAATGCTACGTTAATGTACTGAAATGAAAGTTAAGTTAAATTGTTCCCTTTCATTTCTTTCTTTTGGTGCAACAGCCCCCCATGGGCTAGGGCCTCCTCTTTCACGAGGGTTCTAGACCACACACGACGACACACCACAGTCGGTAGGACTCCTCTGGACGAGTGATTAGCTCGTCGTAGGGACCTCTACCTGACAACGCACAACACTCACAGATGACAGACATCCTTGCCCCCGATGGGATTTGAACACACAATCTGAGCAGGCGAGCGGCCGCAGACCTACGCCTTAGACCGCGCGACAACTGGGATCGGTTTATCCTGTTTTCAGCATCCTTAAACAGAAAGTAAGACAGTTAGCGGTTACATTATGTTTGGATTTCTGTCCTCATCATGTGGAGCGAGTAGTGTACGAGAATGGAACGTTTGTTTAAAAAGTTTTGCTATAGTTCTATAATCAGTCAATCAGAAGTAGACGATAGGCACATTGGAAACCGAATTGTTGCGTTTAAAGAGCTGTGAAATATTTTATGGCTTTGTGATGTTTTCATTTCGTATCACTGCGGCTGCCAGTTTCAAATGCAAATTCAATGTGTCGAATCACTCAGTACTGAACACTGATGGTAGCAAATGCCATTGAAATGGAAACAAAACGACATTGAGATTAAAGAGTGGACACTTCGTTTCATCCACTGTTGTATGACACAAAACTCAACCGATGGCTGACTGGTAGGCTGACAGACATGACTAACGGACTGTTTGACTTAATAAACTAACAAATCATCGGTAAATAGTAATTAGGCCTGATAAAATAATTAACTTAGTGACTGGCTGACTGAAGTTTATCGCCCCATTTTCTTCCTTTCTGTTTTTTCTATCGGAAATTACTTAAGCTTCATAAAGGATTACTATCAACTGTAATTTGTTTTATATGTTTATTTCTAGTACCTGATAAACACAAATATATGTATGTATGTATGTTTGTTTTATGTAACACTACAAGATCTATATAGTTGTGTTTGTCGGATAATAGAAATAGACATTTAATTGATAAATATGCAACCGGACGATAATTTCGTTCTTTCTTTCCGTCTTTCTTTCTTAGTCTGACCTCTTCTACTTACTTCATTGTAGGTGTAGAGGGTTGTTGTGCCAGATCACACTCAATGACGAGGGATCGGCCAGTCGCAGAGACTCGTACGTCACAACACACAACGCACAACATTCACATCACACCAGACATATCCATTCCTACGGATGGTATGCGATCCCGCAATCCCTGCAAGCGAGCGGCCGCAAACCCGTGCGTTAGACGGCGCGGCCAACGGGATCGGCTCAAGGATAATTCAAGAATCATAATTCTGCTAAAACAGTGTTTCGTAATACGCATCGTTATTGGAAGTTAGGTTCAATTGGCATGAGTACGACCGGTACCGATAGTACAGCAGTGTAATGTTCAGTGGCGTACCGAGGGGGTAGTTTGGGGTTTCAACCCTCCCCCGAAATTCCGAAGGCCCTCCAAAATCGTGCCAAACTCAACCCAATTTGAAAACTGTTAAAAATTGCTGAATTTAAGACACCAACACCCCAAGATGTTCAGAAAAATGGCAGTAAAATTCTAAAACTACCTAGGTTCGCAATTGTTTTACATTAGCAATGACAAATTGTCATCATAAATAAAGTACCAAAAACTAAGAAAATTTTACTATATGAAATGAAATTTCGTGTACCAAATTACAGCTGCCTTCAGAACGCCTGACTATGGGGCTACCGCCCGCAGATCCCCGTTCTCTCTGTCCTCAACTGAATTTGTTCAACCCCCCCTCAGAACAAAGTTCCTGTGTACGCCACTGGTAATATTGTCCTACCTCTAGCATCGAACCGCCAGCTCAACAATGCAGTGTTTTCCTATTTTTGGTATCGTACCGCTAGCTGAAAAGGAAAGTTAGGCTTGTATATTTATCATAATTTTCACCGCAAGGCCAGAACAAAAGCGTGTATTTGGCAACGTGCAGTTGGGAAGATAGCTGCTCTTCGTCTAATGAACGGAGGCTGAATGCAGGGATCGCAATGCTGATAAAGGCAAATCCCCCGCGTAATGGCCTAGCGTGCATGCGTGTCAATGGTGTGGAATTTCGCACATGCGCATTACTTACGTTAGTATAGGACGATGTGAGTGATTAATTCTGTGAAATGACTTACCGGTATTTATTGTGTACGAAGCTTGGTGACGGCAGCACCTTCTGGGCGTTGTGTCGAGGAAGATAGGGAAAAACACGTCGGGATCGAACCCAAGGCCAGATACATTTCTGACTTAGCTGTTACGGTTGATCGTAAGGTGGCCAGGAAAATTACGTTTCATGATTCACCTTTCCCATGGCATATCTGTTTTGTGTGAAACAAGCGGGGTGTCGTGGGCGAAGCCTTAAAACGAAGCAAGGGGCCGTCCATCCATCAGAGAAATCGATAGCAGTAAATGGCCAGCCTAAGTGCGTGAGACAGACGCGGCAGACTGGAACCCCTTCGCACTGCAGAGACTGGACACAAAAACTGGACCAGTGGACCCTGCACGTGCGGGTCGTTCGTCATTACCTACGCCATTAATTTTTTTGTAATCCAGACCCTTTCTTCTGAGTCACGGATTCCACGGGGTTTCTCCAACATCAAAACCGTCTCTGGATTTCCCTGATGAGCCGGCATCACTGCATAGAACAACGAAAAAAGGAATCAGGCGTTGAAAAAGTTTTAGTCAAAAGGCGAATCAAACTTAACTTTCGTTCCAAATAGCTGCACTTACATAATATAAAAAAACGTATATTATGCTAATTACGACACATGAGTGCTGCAGCTGTGTCAGTAGGCTTCTGTCAAATATTTTTGAAGTTCACATTAAAAAGAGGCTTGCGATCCTGGTGGTAAGGTAGTTCAGTGTTTTTCATGCTTTGTTTCTCGTGTACCACTATCACAATACAAAGCATGTACACGTACCACTGTCACAATACAGTACATGTACACATACCACTGTCACAATACAAAACATGTAATCTTACCACTATCAGAATACAAAACATGTACACTTACCACTTACACAATACAAAACATGTACACGTACCGCTGTCACAATACAAAACATGTAATCCTACCACTATCACAATACAAAACATGTACACTTACCACTTACACAATACAAAACATGTACACGTACCATTATCACAATACAGAACATGTACACCTACCGCTGTCACAATACAAAACATGTACACTTACCACTTTCACAATACAAAACGTACACACATACCACTTTCACAATACAAAGCGTGTACACGTACCACTTTCACAATACAAAACATGTACACGTACCGCTGTCACAATACAAAACATGCACACGCCATTCACCATGCTAAAGGACTGTGCGCTTATCATAGCATTATATGTTAGTCAGCTGTAGATTTCACTCAGCATATAACTTCTATTGAAAATGCATTTGGAACTTAATGAAATGTAATGTAAAATATATCTTCTGGACGGATTTTAATACTTTTATTCCTTGTTAGGTCATAACATAATAACGTGTGTTTCTTTTCAACGTAGTATTATTTTGAGTAATGATTTCTGTGTACGCTGTGTTTATATCCACAAGACAATAAACTTTTAACCAACGACAAAACCAAAATACCACAAAACCCGTTCAAGAAAGGCGGGTACTCGGAAATAAGGTCCATGTTGCCACTGCTATTGACAATAAAGAAATCGAAGTCTTCCTCATCACTGGAGACCACTGAATGCTGCATGAACATTAAAGTGGCCTGGAGCATATACGAGTTTGATGATGAACGCCAAATGCAATGCAGGAATATAAACAGCTTTGGGGAAAGTGTACTCTTCATGCAGCTTCCAGAACCCGTGAAACTCTGATTGGTGGAAAATTCTACCGTAGGCCTTTGTTTGTCCAGCCCTCTACTGTGACCTATTTCTCTTGGCAAACGCGAACGCGAGGTTCAGAAAACAAAGCGGTTTTAGTGCTGTGTGATTCCAAGCAGTCGGGTGTCCTACTACAGCTCACGAAAGAATATTCAACCCATTTCAAGATGAAAATTAACGTGAATTATATTACAGATTCTGTTCGTACTCCGCAAGAAAGACATTCCGTCGGGGTTATAAATAACCCAGTTTATTTATGCTGTATGGAGGATTGTGTCCATTCTGACAGCTGTACAAATCACAAAAATACACCCTGTCGACACAGTGTAGAGTTTCTGAGTGCTAAATCCGGTGGTGCCTAAAGTATCTACAGTGTCTTAGAGGGTTAATTGTGTTTGTCAGGCTAAGTGTATGCAGGAAAGCATAACTCGAATTGTGGGTCAACAATTAGACATGTATAAATCGGATATGGATAAAAAAGAAGACTCAAATATAGGAATTAATCGTGTTACGTTACGTAACCTTAGATGTTAAACTGGCAAATAATAATGAACAAGTTTTAGAAGTACCGTACGTGGTGTGACAATTACGTTCGCGAACTCGCCACCGTGTGCTTGCCGTGGCAGCACTGGACAAAAACCTTAGTATGGTGTGATGACGTTGACATATCAGCGTTTCACAGCTGTGTTGTTGATCTATGGCAGTCTCTTTCTGAGTGGCATCTATTACTGTCTGCATGTGTTTTGGTGTGCCGCCGCGAGAATGTCGGAGCTTGAGTTAGAAGCAGCGAACGAACATTAAATTTCTTGTTAAACTTGGAAAGAGTGGAAACGAAATCAGAGAGATGTTAGTGCAAGTTTACAGGGATAATGCTATGAAGAAAACAGCAGTCTGCAAGTGGGTGAAACGTTTTTCTGAGGGAAGAGAAATTGTCACTGACGAAGAGGAATCAGGACAGACAGCAACAAGTAGAACTGAAGAAAACATTACAAAAAGTCGTCAAATTGTGCTTGAAAACCGTCGGCTGACTGTCAGAAGCATAGCAGAGCAAGCGAACATCGACAGAGAAACAGTTAGGAAAATCTTAGCTGAAGATCTTAACGTGAGGAAGGTGTGTGCAAAAATGGTCCCTAAGGATCTCACCGAAGAACAAAAGCAAAGATGAGTCACAATTTGCCAAAACCTTTTGGAGAGGCAAGATGACATTTTGGGCCGTGTCATCACAGATGATTAAACATGGGTCTACCAATACGACCCTGAAACGAAGCGGCAAAGTGCACAATAGAAGACTGCCAATTCCCCACGACCCCCCCCCCCCCCCCCCCCCCCCCCCCCCCCCCCCCCAAACAACAA
>Ga0123355_10016994_pt1 | contig 11486 bp, 12 predicted proteins | sample TergutEmb28metaG_3_FD_89872 | JGI IMG/M metagenome (GOLD analysis project Ga0123355, IMG submission 89872) | Embiratermes neotenicus P1 segment gut microbial communities from Petit-Saut dam, French Guiana - Emb289 P1 | ecosystem: Host-associated > Arthropoda: Insects > Digestive system > Gut ...
CGTAACAATTTCTCGCATCGTGCAACGTACTTATGAAAATTCGACAAACATCGATAGAAATCTCACGTTAAGAAGGGATTACATTACATCAACAAGCTTTTTCCTTACGACTAAAGATCACACGTTAACGAAGAGTGGAGTTAAATCTCAACATATTCTCGCCATCGACGTAGGTCCGTCCGTTTTACCCAGGAGAAGGCTCATAAAATAGGATTGACACTTTCTCACATTAAATTCGACTGAAAATTGTATTACGAGGGAGTGCTGATAAGTCCTTAGCCCGAACTACTTCCCGATACCGTAGGACGAAATCGATAGTGTCGTTGAAAAGAAGAGTCTGTTCATGTGCCTAAGACTTTGCAAGTCTTTTCTTGTTACAGAGGCTGAAAGGGAGCGTGTCAGGCGACGCGCACGATTTCAACAACATCGCTCGCGAGCTGTCATCAACAATTTTTTTTTCCTGCAAGGTAAGACGCCGAAGGAAATTCACGCCATTCTGATAGAAACATTAGGGCAACATGCATCATTGTATACCACCGTCAAAAGCTGGGTGGCCCAGTTTAAACGTGGTGATTTTTCCACCTGTGATGCGCCTCGTCCTGGACTACCCAAAACAGTGACCATCCCGGAAATTATTGATCAAATTCACGAGCTAATCTTGGAAGACCACAGGATTTCGGCTAAATCAATAGCTCAGCAACTGGGCATCTCACGTGAACGGGTTGGGTCCATCATTCATGAAGATTTGGACACGCGGAAGCTCTCCGCGAAGTGGGTCCCGAAATGCCTGAACGCGGAACAAAAACATCAACGGTGCCAGTCGTCTGAGCAACTTTTGGAATTTTTTCGGCGCGATCCAAATGATTTCCTGTCGCGATTGGTGACCACGGACAAAACCTAGTTATATCACTATGAACCGGAGACAAAGCAACAATCAATGGAGTGGCGGCATAGAGGCTCACCCCGCCCCAAAAATTCCGAGTGCAAAAATCCGCTGGAAAAGTTCTCGCCTCGATTCGATTGCTTGGGATCAAGACGGCATCCTCCATATTGATTATCTTCCAAAGGGCCAAACTATCAACGCAGAGTATTACTCATTTCTTCTGGTGCAACTGAAGGACATTTGTAGGAAAAACGCCGCGTGAAGGTCACCAAGTGGGTCTTGCTCTTAAACCACAACGCCCCGGCTCACCGAGCACTTGCAACCCACGAGAAATTGGTCTATCTGGGCTTCCAATGTTTTGATCACCCACCCTATTCTGCGGATCTGGCCCCGTCGGACTACCACCTGTTCCCTGGACTGAAAAGGCAATTGAAAGGTCGCCTTTTTCGTCCGACGCGGAGGTCACTGCTGCCGCGGAGACCTCGTTGGAAGGAACAGCTTTTGATTTTTTTTGAGTGGCTTGCAAAAGTTAGAGCAACGGGCTAATAAGTGTATTGAGCTTCGTGGGGAGTATGTTGAATAAATCCCGAGTTTGGTCGCTATAGCTTTTTTCCTTCCTGGTCGGGCTAGGGACTTATCAGCACCCTCACATGGGCTTCAAATATCAGATAATTTCGGTAATAAGGTTGCGGATATACACATACATAAACGCGTACCTCAAAATCCAATTCACTTCGCCAAAATAAATAACTTCGCATCAAACGACATAATTTAACAGCCGCGCGACATTCTCTGGTTTGCGTGTTATTAAATAACTTTATCGACGAGGAAAAGTTAAAGTACGAAATTATAGAAAAAGTTGATTTCTTGGACAAAAGATCCACCACAACCAAACAGACGTTTTGTGAGAGACTTGAGACAATTACTTTCAAATACCATAATTAACACTGTATAAGAAATTTGAGTAGACAACAGGATAGGAAGGCCAAGGGACTGAAACAACCAAGACCAGAACTAGTGTGACACAACAGAGGTTGCTTCACAAGGTTCACAAACTCAAGCATCTTCTTTTATTGGCCACTACTACTAAGTAACTCCTGATCATGAATCACTGGAAGAGGTTCGCACTTTAGTGGCTGCGCACTGCACTTCGCTTTACAGACATAATTCAAGATCAGAAGGGGAAGAAGAAGCCTCGTGGTTTTGTACAACACCCCCAAAACTCCTTCCAATTGCATCTTCTTGCGAATGGAAGTCACGGTACAGTATGAGGTCTGACAACTAAATAATCGGACTGACAATGAGAAAACATACCACAAGGCAACTAAACATTAGACAATGCCGTCACCGTACGATAATTACGCAGACGTCACGACGTCGATGTCTTGCTTGAAAACACTGACTTAAATCGCAGTGAGATTTTACGAAGTTTCGAAGGAAAATGCTGCCTCAATCTTCAGTGCGAACTTGGTTCTGAAAGATGTAGGCAGCACGTTCATCCGATACGTTGGAAAAAAACTTATTTTTCGCACAGTGTAAGAACCTAGAAAGACACCCTTTGTGAAAACATTCAACTTAAGTTCGTTGTAACTTCATCTCAGTTAGTCCTTACTACGTTCATTTTCGCTGTTTTCAGACTCGAACTACGTACATCATTACGTGCAAGGACATCAGGGTTGAAAGGATGTTAAATAAAATGTAAAATTCTATATTGACTTACTCGACGAACGACAAAATTTATAGAGGTATAAACCTCTGTGTTCTGCTAAATATATACAAAACCACAAAAGTCTGAAAGACAATACACCATCGAGCTATTTCATCATACTGTACGTCAGGCACACAGTTTGCTTACAGGTAATGTGTTTGATGTTTGTGTGAACGTGCAACACTGATACAGTAATATAAACAGCCAACTAGATGCACCAATAACACATTTTATTGATAATTACAATCTGTTCGACATGTTTCGGGCGATAATTTTGCCCATCCTCAGGAGCACTAGGCTGTGTTTACAGCTTGTGGTATAAAGCACTGTAAAGACGGATTATATAATTAGTAGTATAGAAACACGTGAGCAGTAGTCACGACACAGATGGTTGAAAATAACAGTAAGTATCAACTGTAGTAATTTAAGTTACATAAAATTGATGATGTGGTGGAAAAAACATAAGTTAAACAGCAGTTGTTGGTATCACAGTTAAAGTGCGAATTAAGAATTGCTAATTACAATCTACATTATAGCACAAGCTGTAAACACAGTCTAGTTCTCCTGAGGATGGGCGAAATTATTGTCCGCAACATGTTGAGCTGATTGTAATTATCAATAAAATGTGTTATTGTTGCATCTAGTTGGCTGTTTATAAGTAACGTGTTGTTAAAAAAATATCAAATGAAATATCAAATGAAAATTGAAGTGCCTGAATAGAAAAGTAACAAACACTGGCCTAATTTAATTTGTACGTAACGTCTTCATCCCGACGTACCAGTTTCGTTCGGTAACTCCTCACATTTTCACTTAAAAACAAACTGATCCAAGAAACACATTAATACAATAATGAATATAGTCTAAAGCGAGCTTCTTAATTTGCGACTTACCTTAAAAAAATTTCCAGGGCAACCCCATATCCAGAGGTGTATTCCTAGGTTTCGTTAGTGGAGAACAGTTAATAGCACAAAAACTATAATAATATCTGAACCGGTGGAAATGAACTAAAATTTTATTAATCACAAAGATAATAGAAAAGAATAGAAACACTGCTGAGAGTGCAGGACTTTTCGAGAAGTGAATTCTCGGAGTCCTTGGAGCAAAGCCGCTCTCCTCCTCCCCCCCCCCCCTCAGTCAGATCGCGTTCCACAGGCTGAGAACAACTGCTTTAAACTCTAGATTATGTAAGTTATTGAATTTATAAAAGCTGAGATGGGCACAACACTTGGCATTCTTCAGATATATAAACTCGTACAACATTCTGGCCAAAGTACCTGAAAGAAATGGACCACATTAACCCAGACATAGACAGACAAGTTACTTTGTTTTTTGCGCGACAACCCCCAGAGGTCCAGGGCCTTCACATTCACGAGGTTTCTAGATCACACACAACGACGCAACACAGTCGGTAGGACTCCTCTGGAAGAGTGATCAGCTCGTCGCAGAGACCTCTACCTGACGACACACACAACATTCACAACAGACAAATGTCCATGCCCCCTGTAGGATTCGAACCCACAATCTCAGCAGGCGAGCTGCCGCAGACCTACGCCTTAGACCGCACGGCCACTGGCACCGGCAGACAGACAAGTATTACTGTAAATTATTTTAGAGAAAGAGGATGTGAGGATGTGAGGATGTCAAGTTGATCCGACAGAATGAGAATAAGGACCACTGACCGGCTTTTGTGAACACGACGATGTTCCAGGATATATGACAGAAGGAAATCTCCTGATAAATTCAGTTATATATACCAGTCTTTTCAAGAAAGACCATACACGGCACTTCAGCAATGCACTGAACGTGCCGCTGAAACTCCTCCATTCCTGCACTGATGGAACTGTATATTACTTGGCACATGAGCAAACAAGGAACCAGCTCGCCGGAACTATAACATTGTTCTGTGTATCGTTTCCACAAGAATAGAGCCGACTCCTTCCGGGCTCATAATTTAAAGCCCGCTTAGAGACCAACATTCACTGCTTCACCCAGGATTTATTTTTTTTCCCCCATCCCAAAAATTCCCCTCGCAACAGTCTCTGGTACAATAAATAAAAGCATGCAGTCCACTTATTTCTTATTTCTTATACGCTATTGCCCTCCATTTTTCTGCAGAAGGTTATACAGTTGTAGACAAAAGTCAGGATAATATGCGTCACAGGCCTCCAACACGCTGTCAAGGTATCGATAAATGTTATTATTATTATTATTATTATTATTTACTGCAATTGAGTTTTCACTCGGTGGCAGTAGTCCTTAAACTAGTAACAAAATAAGAATAAATATACATAAATGAAACAATACAAAAACACAGTAAATACAAGTACACGTATTACCAAAACAGCCACATGATTGTCAAAACACCCAAACAATACAAAATCCACACATACACACACCCACACATACATACATCTACATATTACAAAACAAGTTTAAAGAACCACAGTACAAGATACACACCCAATAAAATAGTTACAATACAATTAATCACCCTATGTATAAGGTCACCCTAATGTGCATGTTGTTTTTGTCCCGCGTTTCTACATCAGGCTATAATGCTGTCAATTACTCCATGAGGCACATTTCTGAATCAAGCTGTATCTGCTTTTCCCCAGCTTATTTGGCCAATGAACACTTTCGTTTTTAAAATACAAAGGCGGAACGCAATATGGACACGGAAAGTAACACAGCAAAATAAAGCAAATATAATTGATGTTAGTAGAGAAACAATGACGCATGTAACCCTGAACTATACACATGACGTTTACAGTTTACTCCCTTCCTCTCTGAGTTGTGTCAAACTCAGCACTCACGACAACTCCTACCTCCCTGTTTCTTATCAGTACCCTGTACAAACATCATTGCAGGAAGTCTCCGATCACTGGTAGAGTACACAGTTCAGAATGGAGCCATACCTCAAGGAGTAAACAACAAAAGCGTCTGTGAACACAGTACGCTCCATTTACAGACTACAGCAACGAATGCAGGCGTTAGATTCCCAGCTATGTTATGTTTATCAGCAGAAATCATGAAAATGCGCATCATATTTTTCCAGTACGCTACACTTACGAGGACCACGAGTAAGCTAATCGCATTTCTCCACTACGCTACAGTCAACAAGGATCACAATTATGCGAATCACATTTCTGCACTATGCTACAGTCGCAAGGACCACGATTATGCTGATCACATACGCCTGTGGCGGCACTAGACACGTCAACAAGAAACGTAGGCATAACCTAAACACCCATATGCATGTTGGCACAACACCAATAAGATTAGCAACTTCAAAAACAAGGCACATTGTACTCCCTGAAGATGGTGCAATAGGACTGAAACATGTAGGAGTAAATGACGAAATGTTATACAGTGATATGTTTTTAAAGTGTTAATGTGTAAATAAATATTTTAGGAGCATACAACAGTGCGATTAGCTGGTTAATATAACAAACAGCAGACTATTGCGCGGTCTAAAAATGAAAATAGGGGATAGATATTTGACAATATTTCATCTGAGCGACCTTATCTCCTGCTTCTGTCGAGCCCCTGATCATTTCGAAATAGGTCTCGTCGTTCAATCTGAACCACAAGCAAAATATAACTGCTCTGAGCAAATCTATGTCAATTAAAAACATTTACGCAACGATTTTATTAATTTATTCTACGATAATGACAACTTGTCCGAGCACAGGCGAAGTTCAGAACACCGAGCCCTGTGCAGACACCGTGCTACATTCGCTTTAATTTTCTTTCTTTAAATCAAACCTCAACCCTCTATCATGCAGACGTCCAAAACTAAGTAGAAGTGGTCATTCTTCGTTCCCAACCATTTACTGGCGACTCCACAGCAAGAACGCATTAGATGGTCTCCGACAGTCTCCACATAAAACCCTTTTTAACAACGAACCGGAACGACAAAGATGACGCATATTAAAGTGTTTTGTGAGGCACTCAATAGCTCTCCCGTTGCCAAAATTCGAGATGTCTTAAGCAAGACATTCACGTGCTAGACCAAAACAACGGCCCCTCACTTAACTTGACAAGCAATGATTTATTAATTTTTAACAGCATTTTTCTTCAACTCCTCTGGCTTCTTCTTTGCCAATTACGGAACGTCTGCCCCGTTCCGATGTAACCGCGAATCCTTTACGTACTTACGTTCTTCCTTCATCGGTTAACCTCTTCTTTATTTCTTCCCTTCTGTATGTTTCAATGCTCCTGTCTTGCCATCATGCTTGCTGTCTCCGTTTAGCTTCTGATTCTGTTTCCGTTAAATGAGTAAAGTAATTGTGTCTATTTAAACACATTCGGTAGGACGTCACTATGAAAGACGAAACAATAGAGAAGGCCGCGGATTGTTTTCCATTCGTGGGATGGGATGAGAATACAGTACACCTCCGTGGAACTGCAGATGCTAATGGGCCCATGCTGATACTCCAGATCACAGATGGATGAAAATGGAGCGTTGGTAGAGGGAGAAGTGACAAGTGAAACCCAAATTACCCACAGCAAACCCTTTACCAGTGACACTCTGACCGCCACTAAACCCATACGGACTGCCCCAGGAGCGAACCAGGACTTCTGCAATGAAAAATGGCGACTAACCAACCGCAACGTACATGGCTACCCCGATAATGCCTTTATGTCCTATACACATACATCGTTACAGTGATATCAATACATCCTATAGACATACGTTCCTACTCTGATATCATTACATCCTACAGACACACGTTCCTACTCCGATAGTGACATTACATCCTATAGAAATACATTCCCACACCGATAATTTCGCTCTTTCTTCGGTTTCTTAAAATTTCCTTTGTCCAACAATTATTTCAGTAAAGGTAGTTGCCGATCCCAGTGGCCGCGAATTCTATAATGTGGGTCTGCGGCCGCTCGCTTGTTGGAATTGCGGGGTCGAATCCCACGGTGAGCTTGGATGTATGCCTCTTATGAATGATGTCTGTTGTCACGTAAAGGTCTCTGCGACGGGCCGATCACTCACCTAGAGAAGTCCTACTGAGCGTGGTGTGCCTGTGTGTGATCGTGAAGCCTCGATAATATAGAGGCAATGAAACACTAGGGGCTTTTGCGCCATGTGAAAAAAAAACAGGTGTCTAGTTCTGTAGCCGATTAGTCAGTACCTTCTTTTGTCTGAATTATTTTGCCACTTCCGGTAGTCGTCATTCAGTTAGCAACTCAGTCAATCAGTCCGCTAAATAACTAGCACGAAAGACAAGCATACCTTCTAACTCCCTGCAGTTTCAAGTCCGCACATTTCTTTCCCTCAATTCCTACACTTTTCTAATAAAGCCTGGCAGTGATGGGTGGGGTGCAAAGCGCGAAGTGTGGCCCGCCACGCGAGAAAAATAGCACACCGCTTCAACCAACAAATCGCGCCGCAATTGGAGGAAATGATTCGATATTAATCATCGCGCTAGCAGACAATAGCCTTGCCTCCATGTCGCGTCTTCAGAGAGCACTCTACACACGATCCTGTTGATCTTCAGTGCTTTATCTAAAGACATTGTTAACTACATAAACGACGTAGACTCGAATGACAGTGATGCATTCTGAGGGAGGCGGAGTGACTATTTGGTTTCTTAAAGACTTTTTTAGACTGCATGTGCTACATGACGTCAAAGATGATTGTAAATGGTGTATTTGTAAGGATGGGACACATTGCAAGGCACTTAGAACTGAACAAGAACCCACCGACATTCCAAAAGACCTGATAATTTAAAAGCCATCTCATCTGAACGTCTCTATTTTACTAGACGTTTGATACCAGCGATTGTTATTTGCAAGTGTACGTCATACATTTTACGTATTTTATACTGTTCCTGGGCGGGTTAGGAAAATTACGAGAAGCGTCTATTAGCTTCTCCATGTCTGTCTGCCTGCTTCTTTGTCCGTCTTTCCGGATGGAATAACTCGGCTCCCACTGGACATATTTTCATGAAATATGATATTTATAATAATATAATAATATTTATTTACTGCAATTGGGTTGTTACCCGGTGGCAGTGGTTATTTTACACGTAAACAAAACATAAAATTGGTTACTAATAAATTTAAGTCGGGAGGGCTACATGAGAAGCATGTAGTGGAAACTTGGAATCTTGGGAACTATCTCAGCATTTGCTTTTAGGTACAGGGAAACCAAGAAAAACCTGTGTCGGGGTGGCCGGTCGCAGGACCTTCCGGATACTGACTTCTAGCCAGCAGTCCGGCATCTAAAGTAAAAACAACAATACACACACAGTACAACAAATACACATAAGATAACGATAATGCACACAAGACAACTACAACAATACACACGGTCAACCAACAACAATTACACAAAAGACAACTTAAAACTTGAGAAATTCTCAAAAACTTGACGAAGAAATTAAAATATGACCAGAATAACGGGTACATTACCTGAAGGCCAATAAACACTGACAATCATATTTCGCTCATATTTTCTTAGAATAAGAAATATCTCAGATAAAAGCTGTAAACAAATCAAACCACACATTGTATGTTCCATAACTTCTTTCTGAGAATCGTGTCATTTATAAGACAATGTGAAAAAAAAAAAAAAACATGGTAGGGCCGGACGGGTCTCAGATGACAATACAATCAGACGTATGCGCTTTGCATGCCGAATAACTAATGCTACACACGAACGTGCGCGTTGCTTGTTTTCTTAACTTAATGTCCCACACAACAAATTATCATTTTCGCCTTCACTTAATGCCACATCAGTCGCTTAGCCGACAAAATCCTGAGATTCACCATAGTGTTAACTGAAAACTGCCACTGGACTAGAGTTTGTGCCACCCGTATCCCGTCTCCATCTTCTAACTCAATTTATCTAATGCCTATTGTAAAGTCTAAAATAATTCTTAAAATGGATAAGACCCTTTATGTTTTCCGACCTAAATTTCTTCCACATTTCTCGCTTCTACATGTGTTGTGTCCCACTCATTTCAGTCTTCGTTATTTGATTATGTTCTGCTATTTGCTCTAGAAGAGTGCCGTTCACTATCATCAATCAAAAATCTTCATCAAGGTGGGTAAAATATGGATGGATAAGCAACTCCAATCTCTAGCACTTCGATGCACATCGAACACATATAACAGAAAACGTCCCGACTGTTTGCTCTCAGATTCTCCTGCTGCAGACTCCCCACACAACAGCGAAGCTTTTATCGAGATACCGTTGAAAGCCAGAGAAAAAAATGAACTGTCCAGTCGCTATAACAATCCAAGAGTCAGATTACCTCAAAAACAGGCACAGCAGCGTGCCTCTCTTCTGTAGGGAAGCCTGTGTGTCTCTGCTCTTAAGTCACGGTGAAGGCCCCAGAACTGGCGGTAATCTTTCGCTGTCACCTTTTATTCATGGCTCCTCCACAATCAACAGAGTACACTCCCTCCATTGAACCTCTCATCTTGTATAGAAATAGGGATTGATGTTCTTGCAGTTCCCGGTCTAGAATTTTAAGTCCCAGAACGAATTTCTGCCCTGGTCTAAAGGATGTCCCGTAAACCAAGATATAATATTCTTGATTTCAAACTTTCGCCGTGTTCTGAGTGTTGTATGCTATCTTCTGGGCAATTCCCCGGCGCCTGAAGTTTACATGCCGACGTTTCGGAACACTGTTCCATCTGCATAGGCCGATGGGTATGAAGAATGACTAGGTTTGAGACTGTTGGAGTAGGTATACGGGAAAAGGATTAGCTCGAAAATAGCCCGAGCCAAACCTTTTCCCTTATAAATACTACAACATTCTCAAACCTAGTCAATCTTCATACCTATCCGTCTATGAAGATGAAACAGAGTGTTCCGAAACGTCGGTATACAAAATTCAGAGCCAGGGAATTAAACAAAAGAAAGCATATAACAAGATATAATACGTTTCTGTAAACGTGTATGTAGACTAGTATTCTGGACACAGGTGGTCGAATCTCAGTTCAGTGGGTGGATACTTAATGAGGTTTTCTGTAACCTCCCATCCTTCTCTCGAGGCGCCAACATCACATTTCAAGAAGCCATGATCGTCTACAAACGCTTGTCTAATCATCATTAAAGCAACATGAACATTTCATACGACGCACAACACAGGTGTAGTGCGAAAGATGTCGGTTAAACAACACGAGAAATGTGTCTTCACATGTTCCGCGACGCTGACTCCAGATTAAAGGTTCGCACAGCTTCCGTATTTCAAATAATGTCGTAAGAGACGCCGAAGAAACACACTTTATTAAAGCGACACAACAAGACCGTGTGGAATTGCTTCCCTACAAACCAGTGTTTCTGAACTTCTCGTTTACGTAGTGGCGAATTGAAACATTTCAATATCTAATGTTATGTCACATTAAATGCGACTGTAAAGTTTAAGACTGACGCCTCTACGGAATCTGACACCGTGCAGTCTGACAAAAATTTACCGACGTTTCGGTGAGACCTTGCAGGTTAAACATTTTCTATCCTAATAAGAGGGAAACAGACAGCTGCTCAGAAATGTCAATAAATTTCTACCACACTACAGGGATCACAACCAACAAGACGCCAATCTGAAAGGTCACCGCCGTAAAAAAAAAAAAAATTGAAATGTGGAACACTTATTTTGATGTTTTGCTGACCGTGCATCTCACTATAATCTTAGTAATTGGCCAATTTAATGCACAAATTCTTGTTTTATAATAAGTTTATTATATGCCTCTACATGTTTCGAGCACTATGTGCTCATCATCAGGAGGTCAAAATTGTAGTATACGGCATCTGGTATCATCACACCTGTAGGTGGCCGTCCCGTGCACAGGTTGAGAGAGGATTCGTTTCTCAACATGTGCACACAGTGCTCGAAACATGTAGAGGCATATAATAAACTTATTATAAAA
>Ga0123355_10016995_pt1 | contig 11486 bp, 6 predicted proteins | sample TergutEmb28metaG_3_FD_89872 | JGI IMG/M metagenome (GOLD analysis project Ga0123355, IMG submission 89872) | Embiratermes neotenicus P1 segment gut microbial communities from Petit-Saut dam, French Guiana - Emb289 P1 | ecosystem: Host-associated > Arthropoda: Insects > Digestive system > Gut ...
CCCCAAACCATCCGAAGGCTCCTCAATTAATAAAAAGAAAATTTCCCCCAAAAAATTGAAACAACCGTCCCCATTTCCCAAAAAAAATAATTTTTACCCAAACCCCCCCCCCCCCCTCCAGTGCAACGAGTAAAATCAATTTATAGACCTTGCGATTGCTCGAAAATCTCTTTCTTCATTTCCAATTTTTTTTGTTTTTGTTTTTATCCTTCCCCTTTTCAGGTGGTTTGATCGAAGAAATACTGCTTCCGATAACGTATGCCGTGCCGCTCTATGAATTAAAAGTGAAGTTTTCGTTATTTCTGTAATTTCTTATTACTACATTTGACCGTACTTATCGTGATAACACAAGGACCATTTATGACACTGTACACGTTATGTGGGATGACTTCCGATTTCGGAGTTCTCAATATAAGACACACGAACGAATTATCGGAAGAGAGCCCGCAATTTATGAGATGAGTTTCTGTAGTGCCCGTACAGTACAAGCGAGGACCAGCTGCTGCATGTATGCCTATCTCTGCATTTCATTAGTGACATAAACAAACACCATAGAACTGTGTGTGTTACTGCTGCCTAATTTCTCATGCCTTGTCGCAGTAGGACAGTGGGCCGACCTCATGTTTTTTCATGATGCTTCATTCCCCTCCCAAATGCAGTTTTCAAGCTTTTTTATTCTAGTTACACTCACTACGTGCTCAAAGGCTTGAGTTCATTTCGAGCTTAATAGTAGGGGATTTCATGATGCTGCAACTACTGAAGTTGTTTACTAGTATGATATTGCAGGTAACGATTTCTTTTGTGGTTTTACATTGTATGCCAGTTGCGTGGCGTAACGAAACTCATTAATATCAATATTAACTTGAATGTGGGTCTAACTGAATTGAAGGAAATCGGTTTGTGCAATGTTTCAGATTGCTGGATTCACAAAACTTATTGTCATCAACATGTGTACCAACAATAAAAGCAAAACTATGGGAGGAACAATCCACCAAGACAACTAACCCCACTGAGCAATTCTTTTCGACAGACATATTTTCTTTGAACGTTGAGCTCTTTTGTACAGGTAATGAATATTCGGTTCCCATAATGTGCAAGAAGTATCTTGATTATGTGAAGAATTTCCGTTTCTTTCGGGAAGGGTTTTGCTCCATGGAGCCAGTTAATTAACAGTCATTCAGCAAGTGAAAGTATTCCTCGCCGTTTATGGAAGTCGACAATCCAATTGTGTGTTCACAAGTCTCAGGCCGAATTGTCCGGTTTTCTGGGATGCGGCTTTACATCGCTGGATGAACTTCTCTCGGAATTTTGAAAGAAAATATTGCAGTATCTTCAATGGTACTCAATGACAGTATCTCTTCCCAATCACCTAAATCCTTAACCGTACCTCTGTGAGTACTTCAAACTTCGACAAACATTAAACACTGGGAGAAATTTTATGACAAGATAGTTTCGTTTACGATAAGGTTTTTTTTTTTTTTCAGTCCCAGTACCCAACTGTCAACTCGGAGTTTCACTCCTTGTCAATTTTACACGATTGGCTTTCCAAAATATTCAAGCATAACTCTATATATGTTGGAAGTCTTCAGCGTATGCGCTGTGGTTTATTTATTTGTTTGTTTATGGTTGTTTAGGGACATTATCAGTAACTCAGAAAATGTTGTGTTGACTGATAGGGTATTTCAAAAATAATTAATTGCAAATGGAACGAAGGAACCGATAATTACATACCAGAAAATTTAACTTATTGAAGAAAGTGAGGAAAACACTCAAGTTCGCTAGCCTCCTTGTCGAGATTTGAAACCGCAACGTTCTGAATACGAGTTAGCAGTGCTGACCACTACCGTGTTGTGTTGGCGAGGGACCCACTTATGATGGAGGCAGTTTTGAGCTTTAGGTTCTTAAGTGATATCACGTCACGCATTAAAATTCACTTAAACGTGTACTCGAAGTTGATTTTTTGCTTTGTTTTGCCATTCTAAACTCCACGGCGGGGGGAAACATCGTAAAGCACAAAAATAAAAGTCTACTTGTCTGCAGAAGCTTATTATAGAAATAATAATATCTGTCACAGGATGCTAAAGGAATACCTACGTTGAATGTCGTCACACGCGAAACATGAAAAGGAGAAAAATATGAGGGAACAAAAGTATCTATTTATAAACTCTGTTTTGTAAAAAGTAAGGAAGTTGATTTAATCAATAGTGTAACGTACGGCTTGACTGAAGTAACCGACTTCTAGCACGCTGTGCTAGCTACTCAAACGGAAATATGAGAACGCACGAAACAGAACCGAATTAATTTTCGTTCTTGCATTTCTTCATAGAAATGAGTAACAAAATTAAGTTTTTATTAGTAGAGAACGGGGTTAGGGCTGAAATATTAGAACAAGAAAGTCATTTTGTAGAACATACTACGTATGAGATAGAAGCACAATAGTGACTGTGCTGGAATTCCTGTCTCTTAGATTTTCCGCTAATTGTGGTTTGAACATTAGTCTTTTAATTGAGGATATTTAATACGGGTGACGAAAGTTGCTGTTAGGCTCTGGTATCTGGCTTTGCTCTTTAGACGCTTTCGCAAAATTGTGAAAAGTGACTATTAGCTTCGTCATGTCTGTCTTGACTGTCCGTCCGCATGGAACAACTGGGCTCCCACTGGAAGGATTTTCCTGAAATTTTATATTTAAGAGGGTTTCGAAAACCTGTCAAGAAAATTCAGGTTTTATTAAAATCCAACAAGAATAACGGCTGCTTTACATGAAGACCTACGTACATTTATGATAAAATCTCGTTGAAGTTTTCTTAGAATTAGAAATGTTTCAGACAAATTTGGTAGAGAAAATTAAACACACTTTTTGTTCAATAACCTTTTTTTTCCCCGAAAATCCTACCGTTTATGAGATAATGTGGAAAGATACGGTACAACTAGACAGGACACAGATGACAGTATAATGCTGCGTAGAAAAGTTGTGATTAGCATGCAGGATGACTAACGCTACAGACACACTTTCATATTAATCAACCACGACTGCATTAATTAGGCGGACGTCCCTCAATACTAAGTTATACATACACTGCTTGTCTTGTTAGCCGTACGTATGTATGGAATACATTCTAGTGGTAGATTTATGGACGATTTTCAATACAGAGCTGAACAATCTGGCTAAAGTGGTAAAACTTCCATTTTGAATTCAGGAGGTTCCCGGTTTGGATATAAGCTGGGAGAGTGATCAAGCTTAATGAGGTTTACTTCCTTTTATATTTTTATATAGTGCCCGATGAGGGCCCTTTTGGGCCGAAATATGTAGCTTTTGTTTACAGAATACTGATAAACAGTAAATATATTTCTACTTGGCGGCAGTCTTAGTAGTTAATCATTAATGCTATTTTTGTTTTTTTTTCAGTCACTCCAGTCAGATTACTGTATTTTGCCTCAATCAAGCTGTAATAGATTCCGCTCAAATTCTTTTCTAATTCTTAATTCACAGCCGACGCTTTACAATCTGACACACTGACTGCGTCATAACAAAAACGCTAAGCTAATGCGGTTCTCACTGTACAGTATGCGGAAGATGCTGTTCACTTGTTCGTCACAGACAGTGCTGTTTTACCGGACCATGAATCACACAAGATCGCGAAACTTTTCAGCAGAAGACACGTTTCACATAATTCCTATCTACAGGATGACTTTTGTTTACAGAGTATTGTTATACATTAAATATAATTCTACTTGGCGGCAGTCTTATTATGTACAAAGTCAAATATGGTGCAAGAACCGTAGTGCCACAGTAATCTACCTGGTAACTACAGCCATTTAACCTTATGTATTAACTTACCGCAGTTGGAAACCATTCTCTTTCTCTGTGGACTGAGCGTCGAGGACCAATGAATGTTCTCCGCTAAGCCTGTGTCTTACTTTATGTGGTTTATTTTTGTGGTTCTCAGTCCAAGAAAGAGTCTATAGATCAAAACCAAGAACACTTGATGAAGCAGGAGCAACTAACTTTTATGCTCATGCGGCCGTTCCTTAAGGAAAAGTGTTGAGTCATTTTCTTCCAGATTGCAGAAATGTGTGCAACGTGCTGGGGCCTATGGTGAAATTTGGCGCTAAATGGTAGTGTATGGGTTTTAAAATGATGAAAATGTGGTGGCAATGTAGCATTCCATTTAGGTGAAACGGCCATTTAAAGCACCCTGTGTACAGTGTAACATAAGCAAGTCTTACATGTGCATCTTTCAGAGTGGTTCACTACTAATCACTGTTTCTCTTTTTGAGGCAACTGATCGACAAGAATCCATTATCGCTTTCAAAACACAGAGGTCGTAAGAGCGCTGACTGAAACATACGAATGTTGACATCTTTCTGATCCTGCTGTCTTTCCGCTTATGGAACAAGTCTTTTCACTTCGGTGTTTCCTGATTTTCCTCTTAGGAGGGACACCTACTCCCATTTACATCATAAGCCTGAACTATTTCTAAATTACCGTTGCTAGATAACTTCCGCTTTCTTTTCCAAATCATTACATTATCACAAAAAAAAACACACAGTGGGTTCCCTCTTAACTGGAATAAACGGGAGAGAAGAGCTAGTTGATTGGGATTAACAATAAATGTATAACAATAAAATGGGTCGGGTAGCTCAGTCGGTATAGCAACTGACTAATGGCTGGACGGTCCGGGATCGAATCCCGGTGGGGACGAGATTTTCCGCCAGTCCAGACCGACCTTGCGGCCCACACAGCCTCCTGTAAAATGGGTACCGGGTCTTTCCCCGTGGTAAAGTGCGCCCGGGGCGTGCTGCTGACCACTCACCCACTTCTACTGCCGCGGTCATGGAAGAGTAGATCTATACCTCTATACCTCTACACACCCTCTGGGTCACACCGGGCCTGTAACGGGATCACTTTACCTTTACCTCTTTTACATAACAATAAAACCACAGCATAAATTAATAAGTCATCACTGGCACTAAATAATCAAAGTCTATCAATTTCGGATACATCATACAATAATATTTAAATGTGTAATAATAGTGTAACTTAAATTATTAAATTAAAGATTAATGTAATTAATTTGACCTGTTCTGCTGTGTACAGTGAAGGCTGCTGGGCAGAAGAACCGGTTCCGGGAGCATATGTTTAAGGAGAGTCCTGTGTGCAGACAATGTTCATGTTAACGTTGCTTTTCTTTCTTTATTTTCTTTCTTTTCTTTTCTTCTTTTCCTCAAGATTAAACTGTTTATTTTGTCTCTTAAAATAATGGATATTTAAGCATTTTGAAGGACAACGTGCACTATAGGTTGGCCCATCTAAAGGCCTGCTCATACACACTAAAACACAATACTGGAAAAGTTAGGGATATACATTCACGTCTAGACTGTGGCCCAAACTCGCGATTTAAGTGTTTGAGCAGTGTATTAACGTAATGCTACTCAGATCGCCTACGCAATAATGTCATCTACAAACATCCAGCTTTTTAAATTACCGTTAATAACACACTATACAAGCTGATCCCCGTGACCATGCGATAGAAGGCGTAGGTCTTCAGCGGCTCGATTGCTGGGATTGGGGGTTCGAATTCCGCCGAGGGGGTGCATGTTTTCATTCTGTGTTGTATATTGTGTAAGTAGCGGCCTCAGCGACCACCGCGCGCCCGCGCGTGTGTGTGCGTGTGTGTGTGTCTAATTGTGTGCGATCTAGGAACTTCAGGGATGGGGCGACCTAGGTGCAAATTGGGCATTTGAGCAACAGAAAAAAAAAACACATGTGGTATATATGTAAGGGAATGGACACAGATGGAAAGGAACTTTGAAAAAGACGACTTGAAAGATCAGAACTGAAAATGAAGGATATTAAAGAAAGAGATGTTGGTAAATACAGTATGCAAGTATTACAGCCATGTGGAACTGATTTCACCTGGCGTTAAGCGCGTTGACCCTTCGAGTATGAAAGGGAGTACTTCATATGTTACATTAATAAGACCTCTGCTGATGTAATGACTGCATGGCACATCGTCGTCTTTGAGGGGCTGATATTTACCTACCTGATAGCTCAAAATTCCTGTTGCCACCCTCACATTGTCCAGATATTTGGATTCCTTCTGATTCTGATAACTGCAGTTCACGAGCTGCCGCCTTATTTCCTTGTAAAGTTCAGCTGTCCTACGTGGCCCATTCTCTTGATATTTTCCTATCAAAATTATTTCCGAATTTCTGAATTGTCTTTGTAATGTAGATCTCCAGCCCTTAATAGCCTTGCCAATTTAGCCTGCCATACTCTGGAAGTTTAGAAGAAGAGTGTACATTACTTTGTACCTCCTTTTTTACAGTATTAATATAGACCCAATAAAATGGGATTTCAGTATCTGTATTATAAACAGATGTTTTTAAATCTCATGACTTTATTATTTTTTTTTTTTGTATATTATTACACGTACATGTCCAGTACGTAGAACCGAAGTAAAACTGGCCTCGCGTCCATGTATTACTCTGCGAAGGCATGTGATAGGCGTGGAGGTGTCATTCGCTGTCGTATAGGCCACGGTAGCAGGCATGTGTAGGTGAATGGTCACCTTTACAGTGTTGTCCCTTGGCCTTCAGAGGAAAAAGTGGCTAGGCTCAAGATGGGAGGCTGAATCTGTTGCAGAGATGACACGGTAACAGTAGCCATTTAAATAGGATTTGTAGATTCTTACGGGGTGCAATCTTTCGTGCGTTGTGTACCATATTGCACCCGGGCGCGCTCGCGCTCGCGCGCAGGTGTGAGTGTGTGTGTGTGACGAAACCCTGTTGAGGAAACAAGTTATAATCTACCTTCATACAAGATATCCTTTTCTCAATGTTATTCGGGTGATTAAATCAAGAAGAATGAAATGGGCATGGCATGGGACACGTATGAGAGTCAGGATAGGCGCATACAGGGATTTGGTGGGGAGACCTGAGGGAATGAGACCGCTTGGAAGACCTAGGCGTAGATGGGAGGACAATATTACAATGAATGTTCAAGAAGTGGGATGGGAGCATGGACTGGAATGATCTGGTCCAGGACAAGGACAGGTGGCGGGCTCTTGTGAATGCAGTAATGATCCTTCGGGCTTTAAAAATGTGGGGTATTTCTGGACTATGAGAGGACCTGTTAGCTTCTCAGGAAGAACTGTGCTCCACAGAGGGACAAAGTGTCATTTTATTGAACTCATACGAATAAAATCAAATTAACTCTTCAACGTTTGGTACAACATCCTCAGTGGCAAATTTATTCGAAATTCTTTAATAGACTTAATGTGCGGTGTGCGGAAGGATAAACGCGAAAGCCTCATTATGCACATTTTGCACAAGAAACCACAATGAGCACGAATCCAGAAGCTTATCTGATAAAGCCGTACGCCCTCAACAAGCCATTATCAAGCCATTGTGTGTCTGAGAAGTAAGACGGTCGAAGGCCTGCAAGCGTGGCGGGTCATGAAAATCACATAGCGCGCGCTACATTTAGTTCCGGTCTGGGAAGCTGACGTAAAAGTTTCGAGTGGGTCGCTGCTTCCTGGTGCAAACACGCAATTGTGGCGTTACGTCACGCAGTCCGGGGCCAGCGGGCCGATAAATCGTAGACATCTGTAGTCCAAATTGCTGTTAACACTGATGCCTTTTTAAAACAGGAAGAACGCATTAACGACTGTCAGCTTCACTAACCAGTCCCAATGGTTTGTTTCAATTTTATTTTCACCTTTAATCAGTCCGTCTTCTTTTCGGTCTTTCAACATTCCTTTTTTCTTGTGGGTCATAATGGAGAGGTCTCTGTGCGATACGATTTTATTCCACCACGTAAAAAGTTTCCAACATGCGAGGAGTGAGATTTTCATTGCTATAATGCCCAAGAATTAGGTATTCTGTCATTATTACCCCATGTAACACCGGTATATAGATGCCAGTTTTTCATAGGAATATGAAGGCAGCAATTTCTTCTAATTTAGACGGGTTTGTTACACAGAAGGCGTGAAGTCCCTGCTACATCATTTTAAGCGTTTTCGCAAAATGACTACAAGCGACTATTAGCTTCGCCATGTCTGTCAGTCTGTCCGTTTGTTCGCTTGGAATAATTCGGCTCCCACTGAAAAGATTTTTATGAAATTTGATACTGGGGAATTTTTCGAAAATCTGTTTAGAACATTCAAGCTCAATCAAAATCTGACAAGAATAACGTGTATTCACGTGAAAACCGATAAACATTTTTGGTCATACCTTGCTTAGTTCTTCTTAGAATGAGAAATATTTCAGAGGAAAGTTGTAGAGAAAATCAAAACACACATTTTATGTTCAATAATTTATTTCGAAAATTGGGCTTTTTATGAGATAATGTGGAAAAATATTGTAGAGCCTAGCAAGCCACACATGACGATATGGCACATGCGCATTTCATGCTGGATACATAAGGCTACAAAGACACACTCAGAATATGTAATACTTATTGCTTTTCTACGGGGACAGTTGTTGCAAGAAGGCGCCTCAGTGCTACATTATACCTATATTGCCTGTCTTGTTACGGTCTGAACTGCGCCTATGACACTGCTCTAAATCCTTACTCATATCTTCATTTCTCCTCTTATCTACGGACACAGCTTTTTCTGTTTTCAGAAATTTAAACAGCTTAAAATGGACGTACAGGAATACATTCTCAACTTTTTGACTGGATTAATTTGACTTAGTGGTAGGAACTTGTGGCGGGCTCTGGTGGACACGATAATGAATTTCCGAGTTCTTTGAAATGTAGTGAATTTATTTGCCTAACGGAAGAGTTACTCGTCGATTTTCAAAGACTCTCCTCCGTAGATTTGTTGATTAGTGGCTGATTAAGAGAATCACTATTTAAATATAATGGTCCATTTTGTTTAGGAATTTATGTATGTATTAATTCTTTTTTAATGTGATTCATATTTCGTGCATAAATCAATTATACAAGTTTTTTAAAAAGACCAACAAATGCCCTTGGATGTATGAATGTAATTTTATTACGCAGTAATCACAAACATGTTTCGACCACTCATGTTGCCATCCTCAGTGTGGTGAAAGGATCAACCACCGTTTCACCCTTCTCAATTTCCACTTTGAAAATACCAAATAACGCTTTAACATAGTTTTACATACACATACATACTTATTAATTTTTTACAGGATCATAATTTACCACTTGTATCTGCCTTGTGCATCATTTCACAGAACTGTACACCATACCCAAAATTTTAACTTCTAATATTTGAAGTTACCCATCAATGTTATATATATATTTATTTATATTATATTATATATATAGCTTGATTTAAAAAAAATAGTTATTTTTTAAATGTGATGTGATTCCGACGCATTGTAAATTTATTTTTATTCTAGTTTTCACCCCCCTGAAAATGGCCACATGAGTGGCTGAAACATGTCAGTGATTACTCTGTAATAATGCGTGTACTCAAAAAGGGAAATAAAAATACGAAACGTTTAGCTTATACGGCGCCAATGAGACCGATATTTGAGTATGGAGCGGCGTGTTGGGACCCATACAGTGAAGGTCAGGTAAGCGTTTTAAATCGGGTGCAAAAGAGAGCGGCTGAATTTGCAAATAGTATAAATGAGTCGGGTTGGGAAACTTTGGCACAGCGAAGATTGATAGCCCGAATTTGCACCTTTTTCAAGACATACATCGGGGTACGGGCTTGGAAGCTAGAGGGGATAGACTTCTAAAACCATGCTTCCTGAGTAGGGACGATCATAATCGGATAATTAGGAGTGGGAAACAAAGAATAGATGTTGGTAAATATTCCTCCGTAAATAGGACCATTAAAAGCTGGAAACAATTACCTGCAGGCTTACTAGCTTCCTTTCCCTGTAAACTAAACACGTTTAGAGAGAGGGTTAAGAATGTAGTTATAAGCAAACGAATTGAAGTAGGGATTGAGGGTAAATAAGTGAAGTGATGTGAAGTGTACTGATGTGGAGTAAGCTGATGTGATTTATGTAAAGTGATTTTATTTTGAAGTTCAGTGAAGTTCAGTGAAGTGAAGTGGCGTTACGGTGAAGCTCTTGGGGAAAAAAGTACCATGGACATTAGGGTGATATTATACTGAGGGTGTTTGTTTGTATTGTGACTATTTCATTTGATGTGTATCTTGTACTGTTGTTGTTTTAACTTGTTTTGTAATGTGTGGGTGTGTGTATGTGTGGGTGTTTTGACAATTGTGTTGGTGTTTTGGTAATATGTATATTTGTATTACTGTGCTTTGTATTGCTTTACTGTGTTTTTATTGTTTCGTTTATGTACATTTATTCTTAATTTTTGTCTGTACTATTGTAAGGACTTCTACCACCGAATGAAAACTCGATTGCAGTAAGCAGGTAAATAAGTAAATAAGTAATAATAATAATAAATTTTCATTCACGAATCCGAATGCATTTGTTGGTCTTTAAAAAAATATATATTAATAATTTAGCCTTTAGCGTTTTCATGATTTGTTTGTTTATGTGTTTACACATCTGATGATAAGGACGCTCTATCAGTCACGGGAGTTAATTAATGTCGAATTGTATCCCAGTTTTTAAATAAATAAGAGAAAGTTTCGAAGGAACGTTTCCTGAGGTCAGAGAAGTTCCAATTATTTTTGCAGTAGTTGGTAACTTTATTGTACAGGACACATGGATTTTCTATTGATAGCAGTGGTAAGGTGGAAACTGTCAGCTGTGCAGAATTATGAAGTTTTAGCACTAACAAAAGGCAATCATCTACAGGGTGAAAACAACTTTCATTCGTCAAAGTTCTCTACTGGTCTACCATATCATGTATAATGTCAGAATTGGTCATTTTTATTCGATAACACTGGACAACAAATTTTTACTGACGTTATGCTTCTGAGGTAATAGTAGCCATTTCTTATTAATTTCTAGGCGCTGAGCACGAATATGGCAACGAAAATTCAAAATTGGTTGCGGTTTCTAAGAAATTCGCAAACGTTTATTATATGTTCAAGAAATATGTGCATCTGACATGCAACGATAAAAGTCCGCTTCTACTTGCGACTTCACTTTGCCTGTCGCTTGTGTAGCTGCTCAGGAGCATTTCTGACGAGCGTCCAACAGTAGTCAGCCAACATGGAAGTGGACCACTTTTCCTGATATCTTTTCTCCATCTTTGCAATTTCCTCATGAAAAGTTCACCATGCTCATCACTAAACATGCCGCTGTTTTCGGGGAAGAAATCCAAGTGGGAATGAAGCATGTATATCTTTAAGGATATATTGCAACCAAGTTTGTGATACAATGACAAGTCCTCAATCAATTCCTTGTAGTTTTCTGCCCTGATATTCCCGAAAAAGGTAGTAGACACCAGACGAAACACGTCCCTAACTTTCTTCTCGTCACCCTGAAGTAGTTTGTTGAAAATATCGTCTCTGAGATTTTTGCAGATTTGAGGACTCATTCCCTCTCTTCCCTCCCTAATCACACACATCCCC
>Ga0123355_10016996_pt1 | contig 11485 bp, 6 predicted proteins | sample TergutEmb28metaG_3_FD_89872 | JGI IMG/M metagenome (GOLD analysis project Ga0123355, IMG submission 89872) | Embiratermes neotenicus P1 segment gut microbial communities from Petit-Saut dam, French Guiana - Emb289 P1 | ecosystem: Host-associated > Arthropoda: Insects > Digestive system > Gut ...
AAAAAAAATAATAAAAAAAAATCTTTTGTGAAAGAATAAGGTCTCATTCGTTTTTTTTTTTTTTAATATTAGCAAATTAACTTGCTCTGTTTGTTATTGTGGTGGTACATGACGATGGTCCCTGTGGCTGAAACATGTTGTGTATATAAGTAACATGATATAAAATGTAATAAGTGTGTTGTGACTGGCAGATGTATAATATCTCACTTCAGCTTTGAGGTCTGAAATTTAAACTACATCTCAAAGAAAATATTTTGAGAAGTCTGTATACTTCTTTTGTAGGAAATGGCCATCCATTTGATTGAAATGATGAAACGGAAAGTAAACGCAGAGTCTCTTGAATGCTACATTTGCGATCCACCTCGCTCATTTACTGCACCAACTACTCTTATTAGCCATTATAGGAGCCATGCAGGTAGGTATCTTAGTACAATTCATGCTGAATTATTGGCAGTGAGTCTTGTTAGATTTCTTTTCGGTTTCTCCAGATGGAGAAATGTTTTTTTTTTTTTTGTGCTGGGTGTAATGAAATAGTTGGTTGACTGTAAGTTCTGCAATGTGTAGCTTTAAATATAAGCCTCTTCCTTTCATGATGCTGAATGTATGATTCCAGAATTTGTACAGTGCCACTTTTATTGCATATCCTGTATCTTTTGGATGCAGCTGATTAGAATTGTGGTGTGTTGTACTAGAGGTCTGCACATGTCCAGCCCTGGCCCTGGCCCTTGGGCCTCAGCCCATCTCAGGCTGAGGGCCAGACCTGAGCCTAGTAACAGACAATCAAGGTTTGAGCTGGACTGGGGTCTGGTTCAGATGATACCAAATAAACATAATGTGGAACATACTGGACTTTCTGAGGCGATTCTTTTTCAGCAAATAAAATGCATTTGTAGTTGGGTTCATCTATTGTTTATCAGAAAATTAACCCCTAGCATATAACAGCGTGTTGCTGCTTGAGAGTTGTGGATTCACCAGTGAGTTATGATGGAACTGCACATGCATGTAAGGTGAGAATTAATTCACAGAATGAGTTGGGAAACTAGTTCAGTCAAGCCCTAGAAACAAACCCATACTCCATTTCTTTGCAGATTTCAGTAGCTGTCCACTTTGAGAAATCGAGATAATGCCTCCACATTCAGTGTCCAGTGTCTATATACCAATCCATACAAGTCCTCAAATGCCAAAATAATATTAGATGTTTTTAGAGCATTGTTAAATAATTGAAGGATTATTGTCGAATTTCAGTGCTGCTAAGCTGGCTTATAATGGTCTGCATTATGGTAGATACGTGGTAGCACAGTGGTTAAGGCGCTGTGCTACAAGCTGGAAGGTCACTGGTTCGATTCCAGATGGTGTCATTGGAATTTTTCATTGACATAATCCTTCCGAACACACTATGGCCCTGGGGTCGACTCAGCTTCTAACAGAAATGAGTACCAGGAGTATTTCCTGGGGGTAAAACCCGGCCGGTGCGTAAGGCTGACAACCTTACCACCATCCTGGACCATTGTCATGTAATCTGGGAACCTTAACTTCCTGGAACCTGCTGGGCACCTCAGGGCTCTAATGGGACTGATTTACCTTTTTTGTGGTAGATAATTAATATTATTTGACCTAATATTTTGTATTCTAATTTCCTTTCTAAAGCATAAAGCATAACACACAATTTTTAATGTTGTGTATAGCAGTGAAACTTGATTTCTTACGCTAGATAAGAACATCAACTGAAGATGTTTGGAGGAAGGATGCTGAGGTAGTAATGAGATGCTCCAATAATGGCATAATGAGGTGCTACACCAAATATTAGCATGATCATATTAAGGAGAATGTGATGGATGGGGCATGTAGCAACAGGGGAAATGAAATGTACATATGCGACCTTTGTCAGAAGACCTGAAGAGGGAGAAGTCATTTGGAATACCTAAGTGTATTTAACAGGATAATGTCAGCTTTGAGATTGAAATAATATGATGAGAAGGTGCAGACTGGATTGATTTTGGCTCAAGACAGGGACTGCTTGTAGCCTGTTTTGAATACACTAATGAATGTTAAGGTTGCGTCAAAGATGGGAATTTCTTGACTAGCTGATAAATGTTATTTAAGAATTCTGATGCTTGTAATTAATTAGTTAAACTTTTCATTTTAACTGGAGCTTGGGTGGAATTGAACAACAGTTTAAAAACATGCAGGTGATTATTGAATTTTTTTGCCTATGTACAACATTTTTGTGCCAATTAATGTACAATTTTTTCTTCTAGGCATCAAGCCCTATGAGTGCCGAATTTGTCATTCTGTATTTACAAGGCAACACAGTTTAAATTACCACATGCTAATTCATTCAAACCAGACACGCTTCACATGTGCTGACTGTGGTCGCAAGTTTCGACATCCATCTCATTTCAAGGAACACAGGCGTCGCCATACAGGGGAATCTCCATATGAATGCTCAGATTGCATGCTTCGGTTAGTGTTTATATGTGTCTGTTTCACAACTTTGAACAGGCATTTATATGATATTTATATGATAGTAAGTAATGGATTCATTTATTCATTCATTCATTCCACTGGCATGTGCAGAATGTGATGATACCTTGACATTCTCAGGAGCTTCTTCCATTCCTCTCTGTTATATACTTTTTCCTGCCACCCCTCTCCACCAACTATTCTTCCATTTATTTCTTGCTGTACCTCTAAATCTTGTTGTTTCCAAATTCATATATAATACTGTTTTGGGAATTCTATTTTCTTCCATTCTCTGTACATGCCCAAACCAACATAATCTGTTTAACCTTACTGTCTGTGTTATAATGGGTTTTTTGACAATTGCATAGATGTCTTTATTGGTTAATATCCTCCAATTTTCTTATTCATTGTCATATACTGGGCCTAAAATTCTTCTATACACTTTCCTTTCAAAAATGTTCATTTGCTTTCTATCTCTCTTTGTTAGTATCCAGGTTTCTGATGCATATGTTAACATTTTGTGTATTATTGTGTTCTTTAGTCTTAATTTTAGTTTTTTAGATATGTTTTTATTTTTAAAAAATTCTTGTAGCATGAAGTATGTTTTGTTAGTGTTTTTTTTATTGTTTCTTGTAAGTCTATTTGATGACTGTTATCTTCATTTAGTATAACTCGTAGATATTTGAAATTTTCAGCTCTTTCAAATTTGTAATTTTTTTAATTTTCAAATGTCCTATTTTATTTTGTTTTAAACTGTTTTTCCTTTCCGCTATCATATATTTTGTTTTTTCTTGGTTCATCTGTAGTCCTAACTTTCTGGCAATGTTTTCCATTTCTACAAAAAGTTTTCTTATTTCTATTCCATTTTTTCCAATTAATGCAATGTCATCTGCATATGCTAATATATTCAGTTGTTCTTTACCAATCTTTATACCACTAGGTACCATTTTTATACTTTGTATCACTTTTTGTGATGCTAGATTGAATAATATAGGTGACAGAGTGTCACCCTGTTTCAGTCCTGTTTTATTTTTGAAGAAAAATGAAAATGTTCCTTCTATTCTAACCATGCTTCTTGCCTTTTGTACACATGTTTTACACATATTTATTCATTTTGTAGGAATTTTAAATTCTTCCATACATTTCCATAGTGTGTCTCTTCGTGTAGAGTCATACGCCTTTTGAAAATCAATACATAAATATTGTACACTCTGATTATACTCCCAAAATTTCTCGTTTATTATTTTCAATGCAAATATGTTGTCATTTACATATCTTCCATCTCTGAATCCATTCTGATAGTCTCCCATAATTTTTTCAGTATATGGTTTAATTTTTCCCAATATTATATTCGACAAAATTTTGTAAGCTGCATTTCCTTTTTTACATCTTCTGTAGTGAGCTCTTCTACTTCAACTTCATAATGGATATGTTATGAAAATCTGACGGTGGATATTTTAAGACCAGCCCAACAGAAATTTTGTTACAATCCAATATTTCAGAGAAATATGGGTCTGAATTTTAATACAGTGAACCCTCATGTATTCAGTCAAGTTGAGGGGGGATTTGGATCAGAAGAACCAATAAGACTGTTGTTTGTTGTTGGTGTTCTTCTTCCTGGCCTACAGATGCAAAGTTAGGAAGCCAAATAAGCGATTGTAGGCAGTGTATTAGCACAAAAAGAAAATACGTAATATAATTTTGGTATAGAAGAAGACAGGGGCACGCTGTGGCACAGTTGGTTGAGGCACTGTGCTACAAGCCGAAGGTCGCGGGTTCGATTCACAATGATGTCATTGGAATTTTTCATTGACATAATCCTTGCAGTCGCACTATGGCCCTGGGGTCAACTCAGCCTCTAACAGAAATGAGTACCAGGAATATTTCCTGGGGGTAAAGGCAGCCGGTGCGTGGGGCTGACAACCTTACCACCTTCATGTTCCAATTGTCTTGAAATCTGGGAGCCTCAACCTCCTTAAATATGAGTTAGGAGCTTCTGCCACTCACTGAGTTTGACCTGTGTCATGTACACCACAGTAAGACTAGGCTAGCCTAAGTATTATTGCCTTGTAAGTGTAGTTCCATAGGCTACAATATTGACCCCCACAAACGTACATATAATATATCTGAATGGTAAATTGAAGTTTGTTTTACACACCAGTAGTTTCAAATTGCCTACCAGTACCTGCTCTGGAGGGTCACAAGGGCAGATCTCTTCATGTTGGGGTCAGCTGATTGAAAGTTATATGACCAAGGGTTCACTGTATGTACCTTTCTGAACATACCAGTTATGTGCTTGCAGAAGAATTTTGAAGAAACTTATTTTAAGGTACTTAAAGTTACGAATATTTCCATGCCTTAGGTTCAAAACCCGTAACACTTACAAACGTCATCTGAAAACTCGTCATGGGAAGGTACTGACAACTTCTGGTGGCCTCATCATTTTGTCAGAGGAGGAGTTCCGTCGTGTTAGGACTTTGCCCCGTTCGCCTCACAGCACTGCAGCTGCACAAGTAAAGCAGGAGCTACACACAGGAAAGAAAAGGTCTCGTAAAGCAAAAGGGCGATTTAAAGTAGGTGGTAACAGAAGACGATTGGAACCTTGCGACTTTATGTACGAGGAAGATGAAGAGGACATTGCGGAAGAAATAGGTTTGAGTTTTGACAAAGAAACCTGTCATCAGTCAGCAGTGGCTGGCTCAGGTCCTACTAACACAGGTGATGAGAATAAAGATGTAGTAGGTCTAGAAAGCACGCATTGTGTTAGTAATGATGAAAATGGGTTTATATTGCCAATAGCTGAGACTGAACTACCCCAAAAATCTTTCCAAGATATTGTGGAAGAAGCCATGAAACAGAGCAATATTTCTTTCTCAGATGATCCAGAAAATGATAAAGCCAATGTGGTGGTCCTGGATGTACCTGTTACTAGTAGTGAAAGTGTATACATTTCAAAAGATGAAACGTTTGAGAATCAGCAAAAAAATATACAGCAGTTGAATCTACCAGCTCTCAACATCAAAAGTAGCTGGAACACAGTCAATGTTCATATGAAGAGATTAAGCAAAGGCATTGTTGGTACTTCAAACCAATTAGATGAACACCCTGTTAATAAACGTGACAACAAGAACATCACTCAGTTTTTACCTAACATTTGTAGAAATTCATTAATATTGCCTAATGCTGTTGGATTTAATCCTCTGATGAATAATACAGGAATACAACAGGCACAAGCATTACCCCCAGTGCAGTCTAGTAATATGCAGACATCCTGCACCTCATCATCAGAAGTAGCAGAAGCATTCCATTCACCTCAGCATGAAGTGGATAAGAAAAGCCCATTCTCATCACAGTTAGATGCTGAAGTCGTGAATAGCATTGGATCTGAAAGATTGAGTATCATCAGTGCTGATCCTCAACAGGCTACTGTTATGCTCTTGGCTGATGATGGTAACACTTCTTTACACTATCACATCAAAATTACGTCTTAAAGAATGTAGAAAACAAATCTGAAAAAGTGGAAATATACCACAAATGTGATCCAAGTTGTGATAAGCACTGTCATGGACATAAATAATAAATTACTACTTTTAAATTTTAATCATTGTAATGATAGCAGGAAATGTTTGAAAAATTACTCATTTTACAGCAAAATTTGTCAGGGAAAATATCCACAGTGGTGTGGGAAGTATAGAAATGGTTTTTGGACGTTTCTAGCAGTGCAATCCAATATTGGCTTTACATCATTATGTAAAAGATAGTAGTCTTGTTGACTGAAAAGTGGCCCTTGAAATGACAGAGTATGAACATATTTTCATTGACTTTTTGATGAATATTATGTAGTGCTGGATAGTATAATTCATATTTTGTTACTTTTGTACTACTTTAAAATAAGTAATTGATGCACTGTTTATAAGAATGTAGATACCTGTGCAGTTGTAGATAATCTGCCTGCAGGACTGTTTGTACAATTGCAGTTTGTAAACTTTGTATTTGATTCAATTTAAGACTGAACATATTTAGATGAAAAGTTATAGTAAGAAGTAAGTAAGTACCTCTTTCAAATGATCTATTTGTACAGTAACTTTTCAATTGCATTAAAGAGATGCTAGTTAGTTTTATACTCAGGCTGTAAGGACAAGAGTATATTTTTTAAGATAAATTTGTTTGGATAGTGTTACTATTTGTCATTGTTGTATAACAATATTCTTTATTATGCAGATATTTTATATTTGCAATGATATGTTTGTTAAATATGAGACAGGGCTGTGTTTTGATATCTACAAAAATTGTATCCAAAACAGAAAATACAGATAGAACACAAGGATTTTTCTAGTGAAAATGGAATATGTGTGTGCAACTGCAGTTAAGTTGATAATAACACTTTGGCTGTAATACTAGAAAACCACTTGCTATCCTCAGAATATTCTTCTTAAAATTATGTCTTATGCACTTCAGTGAGGACCTAATTAGAGAGATGAAACTGTTAGTACCTTTTGAGTTTTAATAACCTGGCCAACTGTATGTGCAGGAAAAATTGCAGATTAGCTAATATGAACTGCAGTATTGGAATCAGTTGTATCTTTGTCCAGTATTTCACTGTACACCTTCATATTATGGGAGTACATGATGCAGTTTTGTCATACAGTCTTATTTTACCCTGCTGGAGCACTACCAAACAACCCCATGCATCTGTTTCAGTAAATTGTATGTACAAGCTGTAAGTGCTTTTCATCATGATTAAGAAATGACAAACATTTCACTGTACTGGCTTTGAACAGTGGTTTTAACAGACATTTATATTTTCATTTACCATGAAGAATTTTCACGTTTTGCATGTAACAGAAGAAGATGAAGAAGAAGAAACTTCATGATTATATGGTAGTATGTCATGAACTGGATTCAATTTAGATACTTATTAAATAATGTGAGATACATGAGTTCCTGTTATTACAGTATATAGGCAATTTGGCACTATGTCTGTACATTATGAAAACTGCAAAAATGCGACATAACATAGCTTTTCTTCTTCTTCTTTGATGTCGAATTCAGTCGTCATGTCTCCCACATGTGCTCACCCATGTACGTTAGTCTTGAAAAACAGGATACCGAGTGGTTCACAAGTCTGTCTGACCTTGTTCTGATATTAATTATAAACAAGGATTGCTGTGAGACACTTTTACTGTAAATTCCACTCACTGGTAAAACTGATAGACACACAAAATCAGAATGTCAGAAGCCCACCACGTAATTGTTACCTGTAAAAATGGCCTCTAAATTTGTAAATGGTATGCTCAAGTTTATTCCATAACAATGAAGTATAAACTGAAGTTACTCTGTAGAGATCTATTTTCATAATCTAGGTAGTTATGTTTAAACAACATTTGTCGTTTCCATTTACTATATTTGTATTAGTTAAGGTAAAGGTCTTCCATAATACACTTGTTTATCATTGTGTATATAGAATAATACTTAGACTAAGGAATTTTGTATTATTTTATATTATGCAGTAAAACATTTTCTAAGGAAATCAGTTTTATATGTTTTGTAACTAAATGCTCATGACGTATCTATGCAAGTTACTACAGCTAGACAAATTATTAGCATGAACTCAAAGTGATTTGAAGTCATCATTCATATTGGTACTATGCCTGTGTTTTGCTGTATGTCATGCATTAGTGCTACACAGTATTCCTCCATCTTTTCTCTTCATGAAAAAAATCCCATTTTAGTATGGTATCATTCATGTGTTATGCTTGCATGCCATAAATGCGGTCATATAAAGTTGCTCATATTGTGATGATGTTTATCTGTCCTTTTTGTTTACCCTTAAACTCAATAATGTATTTATCCTTATTTGTGTATCCTTCAATAGCATGCCCATTTTAAAAAAAATATAGGCTCTATATATTGTTCATATTTTCCCTGGCCTATTTAGTGATGGGGACAGAATTGAAATAACAACTAAAATGATGCACATATTACAGTCATGGTTTGTGTACCTTACATCTTTACTGTTTACTGCACCATTGTCAACGCTCATTCAATCTTCTCAATGGGGAAGTCAATAACAATATCCAAGAAATTCTCCATTCTGAATAGTATTATCAGGAAGATGGAATAAAATCGGGAAAGTAAACAGTTAGGGGAAACATTTAGTTTGGGACATAATTCTTTTTTGGGGGGACTGTCTTCAAAATCCAGGACAAATGGTGACCTTAGGTCTATATTAAAATTGAGTCTTGTGATGCAGTGATAACCATCCATATTAAATGTGTGTGTGTGCGCGCATATATGCGTGCGCGCATGCATGCACACACACACACACACACTCCTTATGAACATACCTCTTCCTTAAAATATAAAGTACTCATACATTAAAATCAGAACTGGCCAACATGCGGCCCTCAAAATCCAGGACAAATGGTGACCTTAGGTCTATATTCAAATTGAGTCTTGTGATGCAGTGGTAACCATCCATATTAAATATGTGTGTGTGAGCGCATACATGCGTGCGCACACGCACGCACACACACACACACACTCCTTATGAACATACCTCTTCCTTAAAATATAAAGTACTCGTACATTAAAATCAGAACTGGCCAACATGCAGCCCTCGGTCACCTGAATATTTTCAGTAATGCAATTTGTTTGTAAATATGGCATTCTAGTGAACTCCCCCCTCTCTTTTCGATACAAGTGCTTTCCTCAGAAGTCCGTATAAATTATGTGGCCCTCCTGTGGGTTGAAGGTGACTAACCCTGCATTGAATAATGTCTTAGAAGCCACATATTCTTATTCAAATTGTCTTGGATTATGTACATCATATAGTCTATAAGTGTTTGCCACTATATTGGCAAAATGTTTTTCCACCACCTTCAAGGTGAGGTGTTATTTTATGTGACATGGTTTGTCAATTCATTGTCCATTTTCCCTGGCAGCAGGCACTAATGCGATCACTCTTCTTCCAGTTTGTTGTGAGTCAGGGTCCTTGCATTTTAGTCAATGTTCACTCCAGTTAATATGTATTAGGTTTTACTGACCATACTTAAATAAGATACTAGAAATGGTTTCGTTCAGCTCACACACATCTAGAAAGCATTTTGTATTGTACGAGAGGCAGTACAACAGTAATGTCTTCTATTTTTTTCTCAGAAACTATTATTACAAGTATAATGAAATTTACATAGATCATGGGTACATCCTTTATAAAGTTGAGATTGATTCTCCCACGAAACTTCCATTATTGTCAACACACTTTTTCAACATTTGCGTGAGACTCTGTTATGCTATGCTGGTCCTGTAAAGAGTCCTGCACTCACACTGTTTTTCAGCTTATCATAGGTATATAGTGTCAGTTGTATTCTATGACCTAGCATGATTATAACACATTGGAATACAGGGTATACAAAGTTGTGAGCTCTTTCTGTGACGCATGGTCATGCGGGATACATGGTTTTGCATTGTATGGCCAAGGAAAGAGAATATTAAATTCCAGTAATCGTTGGATCCTAAATGTCTTGGCTGAGGAGGCAGATAGATGGACAAGGAAAAGTGGCCAACCATTTTGTGGAAACCATATACGTGAAGAGTGAGCAACAGGAATACAAATTTTCGTTTTGTTCAAGATTACAAACAGAGTATGTATAGTAGGAGTTTAAACATATATATTTTCAATTGTTCAAGATTACAAACAATATATAATATGTCCCCCACATTACACCAGATTTGCATTCAAAAAAAATATGAGCAGATTGAAGTCTGAGAATGTTTATTATCATTGGGAGCAGAATCTTTTGCATTCGTGAGTTTCTGCTCGGTAGCACAGCTTGGTAATGCCGGTAGTGGCGCCCCTTCCCCCCACCACCCTCCGTCGCTCCCTACCGACACCATCCAAGTCCATGTCAATAGATGGCAGCGCGAGGAGCTCGTTGCCACGAATTAGCATTGTCGTACTCAACGTTACTGTAATCCATGGTTTCAGCGTTGAACGTATGAGAATTAAATAATGCAAACCTACGGTGTCCCCCGCCGCCCACCCTACGAAACTTATTACTGTTTTAATTACATTAATTTCAATGTATTATACGATGAGAAAAGTCCAGAACTTAAACAACTTTAACTGTGGAATGCACTCATCAAACTGATAGCCCTGATCCACAGATCATCTGGTAGCATTCAACACAACGATTTGAAATTGCTGTTTGAAGTTGATGTATATCCGTGTAAAACGTGAATGGCGCTTGCTTGTTGGTGGTTGGGAGGTAAAATATGTTTACGAAAAGTATTGTGTTTCAGCTTGTTCAAACCTTAAGGTAATTATAGCTGGATCCATAGCACCCATTTTAATGACATATTTTGCGTTTCATGTAATGTGTTATTCACATAGATATATGCCTCTGCTTCTTTCTTGGAACGACACGTAGGAACTAAAGTTGTATATCATAACTTTTTATTATCTTGGAAAAGTACGTTATATGATATCGCCGAAATGCCATTAGCCATTTGAACGTATCTAATGACGTGCTAATAACAGAAAAATGGAGACAGCATATCATCCATTGTGTAACCTAACGTAGGCAATTGTGTTGAGCAATACTATGAGTTCAGTACACACCAGAGCCAAGTGATACATTTTTACATCCCTTGGCCAATCAGCAAGTTATGCTATTTATCATCATTTATCTGTACCAGACACGCCTTTAAATATTTTTCCCCCTAAGAAGGAGAAATGTGTGAAATTAGACGTAACGTTGATCGAAGCCCACATACCGTATCTCATTAGAAACTAAGTCAGGTTTTCTGAAGTCAGCAGCAGTGAATTAATTTAATTTAATTTGGATTTAGCAAGAATTGATGTTAGATGGGATCATTGTAACAGTGGGAAAAAGATTGTTAGTTAACCCTTTGCCGGCCCTAACGTTCTGAAACGGTCGGAATTTAAACGTCCCCTGCCGGCCTAAACGGTCTAAAACGGTCTTGTTGTCCTCTTCGTAAATCTATTGCGTTGTGTGAACGA
>Ga0123355_10016997_pt1 | contig 11485 bp, 12 predicted proteins | sample TergutEmb28metaG_3_FD_89872 | JGI IMG/M metagenome (GOLD analysis project Ga0123355, IMG submission 89872) | Embiratermes neotenicus P1 segment gut microbial communities from Petit-Saut dam, French Guiana - Emb289 P1 | ecosystem: Host-associated > Arthropoda: Insects > Digestive system > Gut ...
AATATACAAACAGAGATGCAATGGAGAGATCTGCATAGTGGAGATTGGGAAAATAGAAAATTATGGAATGCAGGATGCGGAAAACGGCGACAGCTGTAAAAAACCCGCTTTATATATATATATCAACAGCCGGATTTGATTCTAATAATAACAATAATAATAATAATAAACACTTCAACATATGCAAGGAAACAGGGGTACAATTGGACAAAAAACACTGGTATGGGCATGTGCCAAAATCAGCAGAAACAAGTCCAGGAGGCAAGGTAACCATATTGTGGAACCAACAAGTACAAACTGACAGGACAATCCCCAACAACAAACCACATTATTATAAACGTGGAAATGAAAAGGGAACATGTATGTTAATAGACGTTGCAATCTCAGGAGACAGAAATGTGATTAAAAAAGAAGCCAAGAATATTCTAAAATGTAAAGACCTTACAATAGGAATACAGCGCATGTGAAATATAAAAACAAAGGTGATACCAGTAATAATAGGGGCGACTGGGACTATTTCAGAGTCATGTAAAAAATATGTGAGCAACATACCAGGAAAACATGAAGTCAAGGAACGCCAGAAAACAGCCATATTGGGCACTGTACACATACTTCGTAAAGTACTTATGTAAAAGTACAATAGATTCAACACTGGGACTAGCGATATAAGCACCATGAATAGTAACAACAGAATAGCTGCAACACTGTATTCCCTAGGGACATAGTTTGTCTCAGGAATATAAGTATAAATACCATGCATAAAGGAGATGATGATGAGGATAATAATAATAATAATAATAATAATAATAATAATAGCAATAATGTCCGTGCGGTAGCTCCGAGCTGTTAACCATTGTCCAACTCGTAAGTCAAAACATATTATTGATGTAAACATAGGCAGAGCAGTGCTTAAAACCACGTGACCACAGAAAACTTTCGTAACAATTCAATTCTCATTAGACAGTAAATCTGTTCTCATTAAGTCAAAACGTAGACCGATTCTACTGAAGTATAATAAAGTAACGGGCTTTTTTAAGCTCGCGGTTCCGTGCATCGTAATTCAATGTTAGCAAAAATCCAACCAGATGCAACAGTATACAGATATTTATTTACTGCAAAGTCACTCTACATGTTTCGGGTGTCACAGCACCCATCATCAGGAGTACTAAAAACTGTAACCGCAGCCTCCGGTACAGGTCATAATACTGGTATAGCTACTTTCCTGTTCAGGCCACGTTGGACGTAAGTATCTGTACCAGTATTATGACCTTACCGGAGGCTGCGGTTACAGTTTTTAGTACTCCTGATGATGGGTGCTGTGACACCCGAAATATGTAGAGTGACTTTGCAGTAAATAAATATCTGCATACTGTCGCATCTGGTTGGATTTTTAGTAAAGGGCAATTGTGTTGACGGCAATTGACTTCCGAGTTCCATAAAAATGGAATTTTTTTGAACACCTGAGTGGCTATCAGCTTTTCAGTAAGAACTTCATATAGCTATAAAGTTCAAAAGTAAGAATAAAAAGTATAGGTGGATAAATAGGCAAGGAAGCATGGCATAAAATTAGGTTACAATTTAAGGTAAGTATGTAATCAACTTTTCAAATTAATCTTATTAACACAGATTACAGGCAGCGTTCATTGAACTGTCAGCTGTTCTGTATTTATTTCTTTTTAAAGTTCTCGAACAATGCTACTGGTAAGTAATGGCCGGCTATACGTGTTCAAGTTCTTCTTATGGCAAATCAGGTGTTAAGATGCAGCTTACGTGTAAAATGTGGTACGCGTTTAATTCAGAAGTTCTTAAAAGGGGTGGAATAAGCTGCAGAAAGGAGTTAAGGGCGAATACAGCTTGATGTAAGTTTGACTGACACGTTTTAACAAAGCGCATCTTTAGTTTGAACTGAATAAAGATATCGTGGCTGCGGATGCGATGCCCACAAAATATAACAAGTTTCCAAACAACAACTGGTTTCACCACGATGTCGGCAGTATTGTCTTTTCAATAAAGAAGGCATGTGTTTTACTAAACCACAAGTTCAAGTCTGAGTGAATATGCGTTATTTATTCAATATTACATTGTTTTGATATTTTCCCCGTAAGAATAATACATGCTTTAAGTTACAAATTTAGTTAATAGGCTATACGAATTGTGCGCAATGATCGCCCACGTTTCTGACTTCCTTACAAAAAATAGCTGAACACTTTAATTGAAATTATAGGCCTACTTACACCTGACCCACTACGCGCTGGCTTGCCCGGGGATCGAATTACGGTGGGGGGCAAGATTTTCCGTATCCTTTCAGACCGGCCCTGGGCTCCACACAGCCTCCTGCACAATGGTACTTGGTCTATTCCTCGGGGGTAAAGCGGCCGAGGAGTGGCTCTCACCGCCCAACCCCATCTAACGCCAAGGTTAATGAAATAGTAAGGCTATACCTCTACCCCCGCTGTGGGCTGTCACGGCCTAGTCTAGGGTGAACATTACCTTTTACCTACCCACATCATCTGCATGTTTTTTGTAAGAGCGTTTCTTCTAGTACATTGTTAATAAGATTAAACATTTCCCTACCGATTCAGTACACAGACTTGCGTTTTTTCTTCTCTAGAATACAGTGTCATGATCTCAGGTTCTGTGACATATGATTACCGAAACCTCCTTCACACAATTACTACTGCGAACGAACCCGTCCACACATTACTGATGTACGCCACGTTCTAGGACTGTGGACGCTGTCACCAATACATGTGAATCACAACGAATCGCTGTGTCACCAAACACATACAATGGTCAGTGTGACGTAACTTTATGGGGCCAATGTCAAAATAATGATGGCCAAACGGCGCTACTGGGTATATAAAAGTGCCAGAAGCATCACTTCTTGGCATCAGTATCTTTCGATACCACTACCTAGAAATTTCAGTTGGTGAACACCAAGAACAGCAGAAACCGATAATGAAGGTAAGAAAATGAGTTTTTGTCCGTGGTACATAATGAACAGAGTGTGTTCTGCAGCGCCTGTCACTGTGAGAAATGTCGACTGGCGATACTCAGGTATGGCAAGACAGGCAATGTGTAACTTTAACATTGAGGCGCGTTCACGCAAACATTGTTGCCGTGGTAAAGAAAAAAGTATTACATGTTTCTGATTGTGTGACTGTAGCCTTAAGTAGCCAGCATACAGGGCGCACGCGCCATACTGTCAGCTGTGGCCTCACCGGTTCTACGATATTTTTTTCCACATTTTCTCATAACCGGCAGGATTGTCGAAACAACGATTTTGATTTTCTCTAAAATTTTTGCTTGCAACATTTCCCATTCTAAGAAAAAATTAGCAAGATATGATCAAAAATTCCTATTGGTCTTCATGTAAAGTACCTGTTTTTCTTATCCGATTTTAACTAAAACCTGAATTTTCTCGACAGATTTTCGAAACACTAAAATATCTAATTTCATGAAAAACGGCCCAGTGGGAGCCGAGTCATTTCATGCGGTCAGACGGACGGTTGGACAGATATGACGAAGTTAATAGTCGCTTTTCGCAATTTAGCAAACTCGTCTAAGAAGGGAAATGCAAGGGAATCACTTTGATGAAGTAATATATGTACACAACATCCCTAATAAAATTTGTAAATAGTAAATAAGAAGCAAGTATAAATTTGTCCAACTGCTCAATTAAGCACTATATCACAGACACAATTGGAGAGAGAAGGTATAAGCCCCAATCATTCTTTTCTGTGCTTTACGTAATGACGATGTCGATTGTTAAGACTATATGGCATCGGTGAGACGAGTAAATGAGTATAGAGCACTGGTGGAAGATACTGATAGGGGAAAACCGAAGTACTCTGATAAAAAAAACTGTCCCAGTGACACTTTGTACAAATGTTCCGTAAAGACTGATGTTGGATCGAATACACTGATTATAAACCTCTGCACTAGGTGCGGCTGAGTAGACAGCTTCAAGTTCCATCCGGTTCATTCCTGTGTAAAGACGTTTCTTTATTTACAAGATAGGAAGCTGGGTGGAATCCAGATGCAACTTGGACGTTTTATAGAAGAGAAAAATCCTCTTCGCTTTTATAGAATCAAACCCCGGTTCCTCAGTCGCCAAGATCTTATGCAAGTCGATATACCAACTGAACAATAGAAAGTAACACTGAATATATTTATAATTACAGTGCGTGAAACGAATACATACACTTACAAAGCAACGTATCTGTAACTGAAACAACAAATGACAAATTACTTAAAATAAACTGATAATATAGCCATTCATCGAACTCATACACTTAGTTAATAAGGCAATATTATTCAAAAATGTTTTCTAAACAATAAAGCGCTTGCACGCTAAATAATTTCTGCAATTAATATAAATTCTTTCTAAATAATTTACGAACCAGTGACCTCTGTTATACTACTTAGAATAAAACTGCTATATAGGACGATGTACTATAAAGACAATATTGTTTAATAAGGTTTTATTTAGTTAACCTCAGTTTATTTTCTCGACCATTGCACTCTTCTTCTGAACGATAATTTTTTTAAGTTCCTTCACAAACGGTACACAGTAAGTCCACGAAAAAGTCTCACGAACATAGGCGTATATCAGTACGAGCATACAGTTATTCAAGCATCATTTTCACGCAGGCACTGAGCGTCACTGCAGCCGTCCTCCTAGCCGTGGTTCTTGTATCGGCTGATACAGTTTCGTACGGGCCCCCTTCAAGATCTGAAGCAGCACCGTATTTACCATCGGGATGGCGTCCGTCTGGCCGTCAGTTCCTGCTACCAGTTCGACAGAACTACGACTTCTACTTCCCACCTTCAGTTTACGGATCACCAACAACCACGCAACAACCGACAACAACAGAACAGGTGACCACCACCACAGAAGTACCCACAACGACTCAGGTAAGGCACTGTCACAAACTCTCGGCAGCTCCAGTCTTCCGGGACAGGACGCCGTATAGAATTGCATACAAATATCAATCTGCATGGTGTCCTTCATATAAAGCTGAAACCTTCATCAACAACGCTCCAAAAAATTTCAAATCTCGCATGAAACCAAATTCACCACTCAGTTTTCGGAATTTACTTGCTTCTAACAATCCTGTGTGGTCGACCACAAGGCTACACTCAAAACCACAATCCGAACTCCCGTCGATCCATGTGGTGACTATGGCGTTAACACCCACGTGGATCTGAGCACTCCTAGAAATATCCCTCGTATGTGTCGTTCAGTCCATCATACTTTCCAGAGTTCCGATCGTCTGCAAGCACTGGCCTTTGCAAAGAATAATTATTCTCTCCTGACAACGCTACTAACCGATTCAGTAACGTTCCTGAGTACACTGTGAGCAAGTACGTGTCCCAGAAATCGAGCTCCACTAGCCCAATAGCAAGACGATTATGTTTAAGTGGGAAAGAATGCGTGGAAGTACACGAGTAGAGGATGTGTCTGTCGTCGGACTGATAATGCAAAGTTCCGATAGACATCAAGTGTGGTACGTTTCTACCAGATCCTCATCCCTTTGCATATCCGAACTTTTAAAATTACTTCTACCAGATGGCCTCGAGATTAAGTGCAATAAACTGACTTGTGTTTCTGTCACACGTGTTTCAGAATTCCTGCGAATTTTCATTCCGTCTTCAGTTTATCAATATATTACGAGTATTTACAACAGATAGGGCTAAATGTGCACAAGTATCAGGCCAAAAACAGATAGAAGCAGCAAGAATAAAGCTCCAAGTAGTCGTGGGCTATTAGGCACTCCTCAATCTTCAGGTGACATATCCGATTAAGAACACGGCACTCATTAGCCAGGGAGCTAGAAGGGTCCTAGAACCACTCTGAAACGTAGCACTTGGCCTAAGTGGGTCGTAACAGATTCAAACGTTCCGGCAAAGGGCAGAACCAAGTATTTCTACAGATACACACCACTAGAGAAAGCAGGTACTTAAAATTTCATTTAAAAAAATGATTTTAATGTACATGTTTATGGCTGTACTTTCTTTTGTGACGCTGTCGGCAGCATATCGCACACCATATCGTGTCGATGGTCAATGACAGGTGAATGACGCAATTGGAAGAATTTCGAATGATGCGGCCGTGTCGAGATAGTACTATCCCATGACTGACAAGAAGGACTGAGAAAAACCACAAAACCTTCACCGCTATGTTTGGACATCCGACCAAGATTCCTATCAAACCTTGTCCGAATACAAGTCTGGAGCCTTACCACCACGCCAACCTATACGGTTATTAATCCTGTTCACCCCAAAACACGATCCATATCAGTAATGAATCACAGCTCCTCTCTTTGTCCGGCAAAATCACGCACGCATTTAACGTATCTAAAATTCGGAATATATTTTCTGTAAGTATGAACGCAAATAGTGATGCGACGGATAGCCGAACCCTAGCACGAATGAATACACTATTGCAGCTTCTGGCTTCATTCGACTTAAACACTCGACTTACATTTGTGATAGCCACGGTCTCCTTCGTATTATAACACACATACACACACAGAGCCACACCGCTGCAAAGTCTGCAGTCCTTCGGAAGTCACGCAGCACACGAAACCTTCACAAACGCATGACGGAACATCCATAGACAGAGCAACAAAACTGAAATAATAATCACTTCTAGGAGCTGCGTGGTGTTACATTCAGATGTCCCATATAACAGGTTCAATTGTACTGTCTCGCTTGTACGAGACCAACGTAGAACAATGCTGGCTGCAAGCCATTGCTTTGGACGATTACTTAAGGGTAAAAACGTGACCATATTCACTTTCTAGTACGTTCGTAAGACATTCCAAACTACTTCAGTAATGTCACAAGCAATCGAAGTTTACACGACACAGCACATAAATTAGCGTAGATGTAGTCAGCTCAGCGAAATATTTTGTATTCAGTGCGAATCTCCCGACTGTTAAATAATGCCAATACGAGGGATTATGAAACATTATCAGGAAACTGTTCTGAGTAACTTTTCAACTGGTTATGTAAACCTGTTCTATCTTCCTGTCGGAATATAATCGGGTTATATAAAAAGGTAAAGTGATCCCGTTGCAGGGCCTGTGTGGCCCAGAGAGTGGGTAGAGGTATAGCTCTACTCTTCGATGACCGCGCCACTAGAAGGGGGTGAGTGTTCAGCAGCACGCCCCGGCCGCACTTTACCCCCGTGGAAGACCCGGTACCCATTTTACAGGAGTCTGGGTGGTCCCCAGGCCGGTCTGGAAGGGCGGAAAATCTCGTCCCCACCGGGATTCGATCCCGAACCGTCCAGCCCGTAGTCAGTCGCGATACCGACTGAGCTACTCGGCCCACAAAATAGGGTTATATATTTTAATTAAAATACTAACTGGTAGGTTATACATATGTCAATAAGGTATGGTTTTAGGTCAAAGTGTTAAAATACTTGCAATATTTTACGATCTGAAGTCACAAAGCTGGGCCTTTTCTGTAAACAAAGGTGACAGCAACTACTACTTGTTTTCAAGGACCGCCTTATTAAATAACTCACATTAAAGAACCCCACCAAATCAAACAGAGTGGTAACTAATTAAAAACGTTTGATCTACCCGCATGTATGTGGGCATCTCGAACGCAATTAGCTAGGTACACGTATTTATTGGGGAAAAAAGTGTTTCGAATTAAAATTGTACAGGAGGATAAACACACGCTCCAACTACCGTGTTGTTTTACGGCACTTCTGCGGTTTCCGAGATAACTCAGCACAATTAATGCTACACGTACATTTCCGAACTTTTAGGATTATGCACGGAACTCGCCAATCCTGCCAAGCGGGGCGAAAAAAATTATTCTGTGACCTTACAGTGCGCTGAAATCATACTTCTTTCAGCTCTCTATATAGTGATTTGTTCAAATACGATTTTAAAACAAACAGGCTCATGAAACAGGCGGAGGGGGTGTTCATACAAATCGCATTCGTTGAGCGCGCGCGTGTGTGTATGTGTGTGTGTGTGTGTCTGTGTTGTGTGTGCGCGTGTGAAAGTGTGCGCGCGCGCATGTGTGTATGTGTCTGTGCGTGTAGTGTGTGCGTGAGAGTGTGTGCGCGTGCGTGTGCGTGCGTCAGCGTGTGCGTGTGGCGCGCGTGTGCGTGTGCATGCGTGGGTGTGTGCGTGCGCGTGAGAGTGTATGTGTCTGTGTGTGCGTGCGTGAGTGTGTATATGAGTCTGTGCGTGTGTGTGTGCGTGCGTGAGTGTATATATATGTGTGTGTCTGTGTGTGTGTATGTGTTTGTGTGTGATCTCTAAAGCAAACAGTCCATATCACTTCAGTTTTCCTGTTTAGTATGCCGTTGTGCCCTACAGTAATAAATACAGAGTACTGTAACACCATCAACATAACTTTATTATTGATAAAATAACTTTCCAATTACTGTAGCAACATATTTCCGCGTTGATTCATCTTCAAGCCAATCGGATGATATATAAATGTAAAAATCTAAGACTTTATAAAGATAAAATATAAGATGTCATGTGTCTATTTTGTGGAGGGAGATCTCATTCCTTACAACGTTACTACATTACAGACTGACATCTCTCTCCAGCTGAATTCGAAAATATGATACTTCTTGAAAAAACTTTTTCTATCCAAATAGTCAGTCAGATTACCGCAGTAAGTAAAATGTCTTAATACAGGCTGGGTGATGGAGATTCGGTTCCTAGCAAGAGCAAGAGTATTTTTTTTTTTGCGTCCATACCGCCTCTGAACTCCACAGAGTCGCCTATTCAATGCTTACCAGCGGGTTCTTCCGTGGGAGGAACGACAGAGCGCGAAGCTGACCTTTAATCTCCAAACAGTGTCAAGACAGAACGCATGGCGCTGTACCTCCAGTCTCCGCACACAACTTATTGACATGGTGTCAAAGCGCATGAATAATTTCATATTTACCTTATTGTTAAGTGAAGCAATTCAGTCGAAACCTGAGAACCCCTTCATATATTATATACGAGTATATACATATATGTTATATAATACATATATATAATAAATATAGGCCATAATTTTCAGATGTACGTATATTTTTGGAATCCAAACAGTTGAGACATAAAATGTTTGTTCTCCTTATCATAGTGTGTAGTCATGCTATGCTTTACGTGACCACAGCAAGACCAATCTGCCGAGTTCGCTGATGGCAACGGAGCTGACCCAAGCCAAGCCGCCAGGGAGCGAGATGGCCAAAGCAGTGGTGTCTACCACCTGCTGTTGCCTGACGGGCGCCTCCAGCGCATTACTTTCACGACGTCTCCCAACCAGCCCAGCGGCGCCTTGCAGACCTACGGCGCCCCTTCTCAAGGTTATGCAGCTCAAGTTCTATATGAAGACGTAGAGCCCATTCGGTCCCCAATCTACACATTTAGCGCACCTCTCGTCCGGATATTCAAATAGATAAATTCGCCTCACACAGCCTCACGTACTATTTACAAAGCGTTTTTACCGGCCATGATTCAGCACTAAAATGGAATTCTGTAATACGTGCCTATAACACTAAAACTTGATGATTTTACAGTATTAAACTTGTACGTACTACAATTATGGTGCCGAAATACGTCTTCAGGGAATCCAAACTTGTCCTCCGGATAAAGGCGCCAATTACAATTGGTATGGTATTCCTACAAATATTAAAATTTTGGTCATGGTAGTTCCATTAAAAATTAAAGAAAACAACTGAACTTTACGAAGGACCTTCTAATAAAACGGTTTTGAAATTATCATTAGTTTGAAATCGGCGTATTCAGTACTGTTGCCAACACAGTCATACTGCTTCTCTAAAGAAGATCTCGAAAGTAGATCATATTCCCGCAATCCATAAGTGGACGCGCCTCAAGGGTTATAGCTGCTTTGCTGTATCTATACATCTAAGCTATTCCCTTTGTACACCAGAATGGCTTCATTACATTTTCAATATGGTCGCACAGACTAACAGCGTCGATGATTTGGCATGCTAACCTAAAGGAAATATTAATCGGATAGCGTCAAAGCTTGTGATATATTATATATGTATTTGTGCCACACAAACCGGACCATGCCTTCCAGTCAACTTCAAAAGCAATGAAAAGTAATGGAACAGTGTCACTTAATTCCTTAGATTAGTTAGACAATAAAGCTGTGACGCACTGCTCTATCGAAACCCCCTCGGCTCTTCCAGCCGAATAAAAAACCGAAAAACGTAAGAGCGAAAATAACAAGCTAGATTTGGAAACTTCCAACATATCGAAATCGTACCCTATGACGAAAGGTATCTGTAAATAGGTTAACAGTCGAACGCCATCTTCGTCATCACTGATATTAACGCTTTTCATGCCACTTCTCTATTTCGGTACCATAAACTGAGAGCATCGTACATAAATTATTTAAGTCACCAAAATATGGGGCCTACAAAGTGAAATAACATGCACACCAGTTGAAAAAATAAAAAAAAAATTTAGTAACATTAATAATAATGAGAAAATTCAAACCTATCAAGGTAATTTACTTATTCAAAAAATCTGGGAAAGCTGATTCCATCAATTTTTATATAAATTTGAACCATACAGTGAATCATGAAGTTCTCTTGCAATACCAAAACATGTGCACTAGTTATTTATTGCTGTACAGTGATCGCAATATGTGTACTGCAAACTTCTTCAAAGACATTAAAATGTTACATGCTTTCAATGCTAACAATTTAGAGAAACATAAAGTACACATTACCATTAAGTTATAAAGCGCCCTGAAGCTACGCAGCATTTATCGCACTGTCTCGAATATTTTGTGTTGCATTTCCTTTCCATTACATACGTGTATATTTCACAGCAATAAACATGTATAAGTGAAAAACTGATTGTACTGGTTTCGTTGCAACATAACTATTAACTCCAACTTTCAAATACAATTGATCCTAAATCCTAATCCTCACCAAACCCTGTCGCACACACACACATACACACCACGTTAGCTCTTCTCTTTATATGAAACACCCCGTTGGTGTAAGAATCATAACATCCAGCAATGTTTCCAATCATAACCAACACCCACTTTGCGAACAGTTTTATTAAGTGCAACTATAACGTCGACCCTGAACTCGGGTCGCCATCGGGCCATGATACAAGAATATGGATGCATAAACTAACTAAGTACTAATAGTTGGAGATTTCCCCCTTTTCATTAAAAATATATGTAAAGTAAACAAGGGTAAAATCAATTACAAAAAGGCCTAAGGACGTTTAAAAACTGATAACTTTCTTTCAGACAACTGTTTTTAAAAATTCCAATTACAAGAATCATAAAGTAGAGGTAATGTACTCGTATTTGCTATATGGCAACTGTAGTATTTCTTAATACTGGTGGTTAAGAGCACGATGTTCCCTCACCGGAACATTCACAAATACACCTGGACCTCCCCTGATGGTAAGACTCACAACCAGATTGACCACGTATTGATAGATAGGAGATGGCATTCAAG
>Ga0123355_10016998_pt1 | contig 11484 bp, 3 predicted proteins | sample TergutEmb28metaG_3_FD_89872 | JGI IMG/M metagenome (GOLD analysis project Ga0123355, IMG submission 89872) | Embiratermes neotenicus P1 segment gut microbial communities from Petit-Saut dam, French Guiana - Emb289 P1 | ecosystem: Host-associated > Arthropoda: Insects > Digestive system > Gut ...
AAGCAAGCCGAAATATTCAGTGCCTGGTATTAACCCTTATCCTGTTAACGTGGAGAATATGGCGAGCTCCTAATAATGCCAGCAGTTGGCAGGTGGGACTTATTTCGGCGTTTAAAGGGTTAATGCGAAATTCAGTATATCTGTAATACTTGATATAGTTTGTAGACCAAAAAAAAAACGCCAAGGTTGGATTACAATATGCGCTGTTTCTTTGCTTTTCCCAGATCTGTGACTGGATGCATTATGCCTTTATTGCAGTCATTTTGCTGTAGGCAAATATCAACCAGTGGACATACGAAGGGAACACGGTAATTTCCACTCGTTCCTTACCTTGACCGCTGTATTCCCCCGCGAAAACAGATCTTCAGTTAAGTGAGTAAAGTCAGTAATGCTTGCGAAGACCAAGTTTTTTTTCTTTATATGTGAATGAACAGAATGATGGATGGGGGGAGGACGACCGCTACTACGAAACCCCCAAGGCCAGCGTCCGACATTCCTGCGGTCGCCCCTCTGAATCGAAAAATTTAAAAGAGCGAGAATATGAAGAACAGAATAGCAGAGTTAGACCCAAAAAGAAAAAGAATGTATAGGTTCTTTAAATATTATTTGTCTACGAAAGAATAAACGGCCTTGGCTGGCGGCATTTCCTGAGTAATCGGAAGGTCCTGTTTTGCAGCAGGATGACCCGGAAGAGCGGGTGGAGGCAGGTGTGTCCGGAGCCAGTCTGGGAGAGGCAGCTGTCGACTCTCTTTTGTGGCTCTCGTATCACCCTTTTCAAGCAGAACGTTCTTGCTGCCTACGTGCTACAAGAGGAGGACCGGAGGAAACCCTTGCAGGTCTGTCAGCTCTGCAGCTACTAAACGTATTTCTGTGGAGTTCGGTATTATAGATCCACTGTAAAGGTTATTGAGATTTTTTAGGTTTTAGAGTGGTGAATATCCACTTCGTGGTTGTGGGTTACGACATTATTGGGTTATGACACCTTGTCTAGGTTATGATACCTGGTTTGGGTTGTGACACTTTATTTGCGTTGTGACACCTTCTTTGGGTTGTGTCACCTTGTTTGGGCTGTGACACATTGTTTGGGTTGTGTCACATTGTTTGGGTTATGACACATTGTTTGGGTTATCACACGTTGTTTCGGTTGTGACACATTGCTTGTGTTGTGACACCTTGTTTGGGTTGTGTCACCTTCTTTGGGCTGTGACACGTTGTTTGGGTCATGTCACGTTGTTTGGGTTATGACAAATAGCTTGGATTATCACATGTTGTTTGGGTTGTGTCACATTGTTTGGGTTATGACACATTGTTTGGATTATCATACGTTGTTTGGTTTGTGACACATTGTTTGGGTTGTGTCACGTTGTTTGGTTTGTGACACCTTGTTTGGGTTGTGACATCTTGTTTGGGTTATTACACCTTGTTTGGCTAATGACACCTTGTGTCTCTTATGACACTTCTTGTGTCTGTTATGATACCTTGTGTCGGTTATGACACATTGTGTGGGTTATGACACCTTGTTTGGGTTATGACACATTGTAGTTTCAGAAGATGAGAACGTAACCTGAAGGTTTCGGCTGTGGAATCGATTTATGTAACTGGTAAGGCAGGTATTGAATGAAATTTTTCTGTTCATAGTTTACAAATGCTGAGAGAGTTGGAGGTTAAAACCATTAATTGTTCTGCGCACCGAAGACAAAAGTGTCTTAGAAAATGGTAGGGGACTAAACTCTTTCTTTTCCCTTACAAGTGTTAAATCCGTTTCCTCCTTATGGAAGCAGGTAATAGCATAGAAATGGTCTCTAGCTCAATACTTTACCTTCTGATGTATATTTGTAGAGAATAGCTGTTCATTGACTTCAGGGGTACCCAAAGGCACTCCACAAATTGGGCCTCGCGATGTTTATTAACATTTTTACCGCAGCAACGCGATGTTCGTTCTTGAACTCCTTTTTCAGTTACTGTCCTTCTAGTTCTGGTGTGTTAAGCCAAAACAGCAGCATTTATTTTCCGTAAACTGGCTCCCTCACTTGTTGAACTGCTTACAATTTATCATGTATTGTTTTTTTCAGGGCCAACATTGGAGCTCTACTGAGTGTAATTATTGCAAGTTCGTAACCGACGGCTTGACACATCCTATGTAAATAATCTCTCCAGACAAGTCCCTTGTAAACCGATGTCAGCAACGTAAATCAGTAACCCGAAGCCAGGGCAATTAAAAATGGAAGGCAAATAGTTTGATGCAGACCGTATGCCTGTCGATGTTGCGTTATAACACAGTGCTAACTTCCGGTTTATATAAAAAGCTGTGAAACGCAGGATTATATGTGTATATCTTGCCCTGTATCAAATTTGGTGTACTCACGACTTTGAAGGTTACCGGAAGAAGGCACTGCCTCCATCTTCAGGATAGATAAGTGTAATGGACCTCAGACTCTATCTCGTCCATGATTATGTGGTCTGTGTGTACAGTAAAAGCTGCAATATCCGGAATGCATGATCCGACAGGCTCTAGTAACCGGCAACTAACTAAGAGACCCGCTCCGTTGCAGTGTTCCGTCAATCGACAAAATTGTTGTGGATATGATGGTTGAATGAGTGAAATACTTATATCTTGTTTGTTTTCCAGATTGCAAACACAAACACAAACACACACACACACACACCATGTTACGTATTTAAGAATGAGAAGGGAAGAGAAAGTGTAGAAAAGAAATTAAACTATTAGATCTGTCCATGAGGTTGCTAGGTACTCTAAGAAACACACTGGGTAATACTTCTTCATGTTCCGAGAATTACAACATCAAGCAATCCCCTATTCCCGGACTGCCGGATATCGCAAGTCTTTATGTACCTACCAGGATTTTGTAAAACGGACCGCGGGCACTGCATCCATCTCGCATAACACTAGGACCGTCTCCACTAAATCCAGACAACTTAAACCTTACATGAACCGCATCATCAGGAGGCGATACCAGTTGAGCTCCATCCCTTTCTTCTACCCTGAAGATGGAGACATTATACTCCTTCTTAACGTCTGTAAATTTCTGCGTTACATCCGAGAAGACAATTTACTTTATCTTGTACCCTACTGCTTGCAGATGGGACTTCCACCCAACGAGTTGTCCGTTCCCATTCAAGGGACCAGTATCTTTCCCTTCGTGTGAAGAATGGGAGCGTAGAGGTCATGCAGTCTGTGTCCTGTGATACTGTTGCACAGAAGAACTTGTGCTCCATTTGTATGGAAGAGCTGCTGGAATCTAGAAGACTCGGTAGGAATGTCAGTTTGTCAGTTTAACACCTCTTCTCTCTTTCCTCCGCGCAGTGTATTATTATGATGAGATGAGTAGGACGTGTAGCACGAATGGGAACAGAAAAACTAGTACAACACTCTGTTGGGAACGTGAGAGATAGAGATCAATTGGAAGACCTACAAGTGAGTGATGGGGCAATATTTTGATCTAGATTTTTGTGGATCAGCGCAGGTTATATTGGTTAATTGTTGCGAAGAATAGACTTTACCATCGGGCTCTGTAAAATTCGTAGGATTTCTTCACTAGCTGAGCAACTATTAGCTTCTTAAGAAAGACGCTATTCTGTGGGTCATGTGGTTAGTGTCCGCTCAGTCAAGCTGTAGCCGAGCGATATTTTGCTATCTGGTCAGGCATATCGCAAATTTCAGGTGGAGTGATTACGAGGAAAACGCGGAAAGAAAAGCTGTCTTTCCCTCATTAACCCTTTACATGTTGGTGGTAACTATGCATACCACATGATTTTACGTCTCTACCGCACCACAGTGCTAACGGGAGCTGTGTTCCTTTCTCAGAAATGAGAAACATTTTCCTACGTACGTTTAATTTAGTAATATTTGTGACGCAGCAGCGGCGCGTTTTTGGAAGTAAGGACCGCAGTTTTGGAGCATGGTAGTGGGAAGTTATAAATATTAGCTTGTTAGCTTCTTCACATCTATCTGTCATTGTGTTTTATGTTATGAGAGTTTTCTAAAATTTGTCGATCCTTTCCACTTTCGATCGAAAACGGACCCTTTACGTGAATACTTACGAGTTACTGGATTCTTCTCAGGCCCACCCAGATAATTTTTATATATTAATTATATTTATATTTATTGTTATTATTAAATTATAATTATAAATGCATGACTGTGAGAATGAAAGATATGTCTAACAGAAGGAAGGTGCTCTGTTCAAAATTTGGATGTAGCAACAGATCAAACCCGATATAGTTGGGACCCTAAGCTACATTTTCAGACCAGGCGGTCAGGTTTTCTTGGATGTTACATTGTTGTTATCGGTAAATATTTACGGAAGTTACGAACGAGCGCAGCGCCTCTATCTGCAGCCATGAACAGTTTACTGTTTACCAGTCATCACTTGTTAAGTACTGTTGTGTGGGTGTATTTGAAAAGTTGAGCTGTCTGCAAGTCGCGTTGTGTCATCCATTTCAGTGACAGTCGGTCGACACAGTTGTGACCAACCGGGGCACATTGCATGCTTGAAGGTGGGCGCTTCATCAGGTGACACTTGATCTACAGAACGGTGGAGATGCCTTCATGGTCAGCTGTCCCGTCTGCAGGTACTGCAGTGCCCGTTACACAACTGGCCGAACTCATCAGCTCATTAGGTATGAGGTTTTACAGGAATGAATACTAAGTCTACCATCTTCTGGGACATGATATTTTGTAGCATGTCAGAAAACTGCTAACGTTTTACAGTGACCAGCTGCCTCCGTCTTCAGGGTAGAGGAGTTTTCAGCAGGTTCATCCGATACGCTCGGCCTCATACCCCAGATGACCGTACATCTGGTAAAGGTAGATCTGCACAACTAAGTATCACTCCAAGAAACATATGGAGGGATGGAACTATTTCTCCGTTTATTCTGAACCTTTGCACTAACTGAGGTTAGTGTTCAGCCTCGCGAAATGGCCGCTTTACCCCACGGAAAGGGGTCCTGGAACCGATTGATTACTGGCTGATTGGGCGTCAGAGCCGGTTTGGACATTGTGGAGGCTTTATCTCATCTGGAAATCGATCTATGATTCCCAGATCGTCCAAACCGCATCATGTTCACTTTAGTTATTGGGTTTTCCCAACTTCTTCGTGCAGGAGACGGCCATCTTCATACAGTAATAGTTATGTAGTTTAATTCATATTCCGGTTTTAGACCTTCGCAGCGGCGTGGAAGAGGTATCCGTTCTTGTGGCATGTGACGCACAGTTACATCCCAGAAGAACGGATATATCGTAGTTCGTCTTGTCTGCCGCTCAAAGGGTGCGTTTTGAAGAGTACAGTTATGTGAAACATGGCATCTGCTATCTGTCTGTTCTCCATGCCTGTGACTTCCAACATATAGTCCACTCTACCAAATATAGCGCTCCAATGGCCTGGACGTTTGGCTTGCATTCGACAGGTTTCGTGTGCAGTTCTTGTGCCAAAATTCTTGATTAGATCTCTCGTTTCATATCTTGGTTCCTTCACACTGCAATAACATTTAAAATGACGCCGCGAACACTTCCTTCAATACCCTTTCTCATTTATTGTTGTAAAGTAAAGCCATAAGACATAAATGCACCACTGCTTCAAAGACTGATATTCTGGATTACAGCTGAAAAATCCTACGTTAGGAAAAACATACTGCCTACATCCTCGAGATGGATATGCCCTGAAGATGGTGTTATGAAACAGCAGACCACAATATGAATCATGACAATTGTATGTGTTTTTATACCTCTTAATACAATATTTACTCGCCTTTCTGGGACCGCGGTGGCACAGTGGTTAAGGTGCTGTGCTACAAATCGGAATGTCGCTGGTTCGATTCCAGATGGTGTCATTGGAATTTTTTATTGACATCATCCTTCCGATGGCACTATGGCCCTGGGGTCGACTCAGCCTCTGACAGAAATGAGTACCAGGAACATTTTCTGGGTGTAAAGGCGGCTGGTGCGTAGGGCTGACAACCTTACAACCATCATGTACCTTTATCATGTAATTTCGGAACCTTAACTTCCTGGAACTCTCTGGCCCACTCCAGGCCTGTAGCGGGACTGCTTTATTTTTACTCGCCTTTCTACTTTCTTGTCATTCCGTTAACCCTTTCCAACCTGAATGAATGTCGTTTCGTTGCTAGGCAAGGATTTTTCCGTTTTCTTCATTCTCCTTTGCGTCTGATGTGCAGACTACACGTCACACACATCTGTCGGAGAAGTTGCCGCTACGGCACGGCTGACTACATTGACCATGCTGAAACTTCCCGTTGTTGGGCGATAGTGCCATCCTTCACATTTTGTTTGTGGTGTATCTAATGGCGCAGTCAGTGAATGAGACTTAGGTGTCGAATGTTGCGATGATCGAAACAGATTTGTAAGGAAGCCGTTGTGGTCTAATTTAACGGACTGCCTTCGCATCTGCCAGGACGCACTGAAGAAAATCACGAGAAAACTCGGTCAGGATAGTCGGTGTCCCGACCTATGACAAAATGGGTGCCTACCGAATATAAGTCAGCTTTTTATCGCTTGAGTTAACTTCGTTGATTTTTTTATTTTTGAGAGGCCATCCCGTTGTGTATTATTAAATTTGTATAATATATTATGCGCCATCAATACACAACATACATCAAACAAGATGCAATAATTACAATTAGGTAATATTTGGCTACATGTTTCGGCCGTGACCGGCCGTCTTCAGACCAACTAAGAACAACAATTAAGGCACAGTAAAAATATTTTTACTCTACCTTAATTATTATTCTTTTACTTCTTTCTGTTTAAAATACTCAGTATCTTGAAGCAAGTAAACACCACGTCATGAAAACGCATGGAGGAGTGGAGGTATAGTTCCACCTGTTTTAATCTCGGTTCTAGGTGAATGTGATTGTTCATCTTCATGCCTCGACCAGTTCCCAGCAGGAGAGAACCCAATCTCCATCAGATTGGAGGCTTGGTGGGCCCCAGAACCAAAATGGACTCTACGGAGAAATCTACAGAAAATTCTCGGGGCGTTGAACGTCCATTCACCGGTCATCCATCCCCTAGTCTACTACTACTCTCAGTACTCACACATGTCTTTGTTATTCGACAGTATCTAATCTGATTAACTTCAGAAGTCTTTCAATAGGGCTGTTATAATTTCTCAAACTTGGCCACGACCATTTCTTTTCATTCGTTTTGTTTCGAATTCAGTATTCTCACGGTGATCCTGCCATATGAAGTCTGTAGCTCGCTGCTCTTGTGTAGAAACGACTTCTGTGCATGGAGTGATGTACAGCAGGAACTACGCAACCCACCCCGCAACTACAGCCGCCACTCCCTACTGCCGCCCCTCGTGGGGCTGCGACATGACCGGCCCGCTGGAGTCCCCTTCCTGGCTGAGAAACTGCCCACATGAGCGCCGTGCTAAGAGCTTCTCCGCGGAGCTGCAAGTGAATACGAAGTGATGACGGGCTAATTGTATTGATTGTGCCGGCCGTGTCAGCCACATGCATCGGCAGGTCCGAGGTTTTGCGCCCTGCTCAAGCAGTACTCCCGTTAAGTCCAGCAAGGCAGGGCAGAAAAAGGTGTTGGTGCTGTTGATTATGGGCACTGATCATGCATGGGCGCAAGGACTCAGAATCGGTCGCACAGGGTTTGTATGAAGTACAGTCAGTATTTATAATGTGATTTTTGAATGGTATTAGTTTTCGTAGCGTTGTTTCTGTGTTAATAAGACACCACCTACTTTTCAGTATCGACCCTGAAGAAAGAAACATTTTTTCCTATGAATCGCTGGTAATGGGTCATCATTTGACAAAACAACGTGCGTTTTTATTCTGTGCCCTCTATTTAAATTTGTAGTGTATGTCAACCTAAACACTGTTTCTAAATCGTGAGGTTTAATAGCGTTGCTATTTATCTAAACCACCTTGTGACATCGGTTCAGGGTCTTTGTTTCAGGTAATGCTCCAAACTCTGTATATATGCGTGCCAAGCATGCACATAGCGGATTGGAGGTACTGCAATACGCATTCTTAGTCTCGGCTGACATACTCACTGAACGAAAGAGCCATAGGTATCCAATGTCTTCGAAACTGTTTTGGGCCCAAGTCGTTCTGAACACCTAATGGAATAGACAAAATTATCTTTGCATGCCGAGCACCGAAAGCCAATCGTTCAGCCCGCAGACTAGTAAATGTACTGATGTAACTGTCCACTCTCTCTATATTTACACATTCGAATAATTTATATTTGATCAAAGAATTTCCCAGCTTTTCTTAATCTATTGTTTTCAGACGTATAAAATCAAGCAAGGCCTACAGTGGTCACTATAAGTATCACCCCATTTAACTGTAAAAACACTGGATTTTTGTTCGCGTCATATATTTATTTATATCGTACGATTTTCACAGTACACTGCGATTATTATCCGAAACAGCATTGACCGGCTGGTCTTTGTAATAAAGACCCAATGTGTTTTCTCTGAGATGTGAGCTGATTTTTTGTGTATTCTTTAAAGGGACTATCGGCTTTAAAGTGTACTCCATTCATTCATTCTGCAGTCTGCTTAGGTCGATAGCCTTTACCAAAGTGAGTTCTCCAATCTAGTTTCTAGTATCTAGTTTATCATTTCCTTAGGGTCATCCAGTAGCTGCTTACATCTTCTTCCTCATCTTCCTGTCGCTTCTATCCTTCCTTCTATATTTCCTTGAATAGCTTGTTGTAGAATGCAGTTCCCATATAGGATGTGACCAATCCAGTTAGTCTTCAACCTTATGTTGTATTTGGGATATTCCTTTCCTTTTCACTCTATGTAAAACTTCTTCATTTTTCACACTATCGGTGCATATGATTTCCATCCTTCTCCGCCACCGCATTTCAAAATATTCCAGGTATTTCTGATCTACTTTCCGAAGTGCCCAAGGTTTAGCACCATACAAAGCAGGTCTCAAAAGGCAGAACTTTATTAGTTTCTTCCATAAATCCCATTTGCTTGTGAAAAGAACCTTCTTCTTACTGAATGCCGTTTTTATCATTACAATTCTGGAATTAATTTCACGTGTACATCTTGCATCATTTGTTATCATGCTACCCAAGTAGTAAGAATATTCCACATTCTCCAGTTTTTAGGCACGTTCGCAAAATTGCGAAAAGCGACTGTTAGCTTCGTCAGGTCTCTGTGTCTAACCGCCTGTCCGCATGAAACATTTCGGCTCGCACTAAACGGATTTTTATGAAATTTGATATTTGTATATTTCTCGAAACTCTGCCGGGAAAATTCAATATTTATTAAAATCTGACAAGAATAAGGGGCACTTTACATGAAGATTTACATTTATGATAGTAACTCGCTCAATTTTTTGAATGAGAAATATTTCGGAGAAAATTTTTAAACAAATATTTCATGTTAAATATTTTTTCGACAATTGTGCCATTTATGACATAATATTGAAAAATGTGGTACAGTCGGAGTGGCCACAGACGACAGTATAGTACGACAAGGCTACAGACACATACTCAAAATATGTCATTCTTTTAGCTTTTCTACAGCAACAATGGTTTTACGAACGCAACTGAATGTTACGTTATACGTACGGTACATAGTTTTTAATATATCGCAATCTGTACTGAGGATGGTTGCCATGAGATCCTTATTACCTTGGCTTTTTCCACATTAACTTTTATTCTGTAGAATCTTCCATCTTCACTTATTTATCAGTCATGTACTGTAGTTCAGTTTCTTTCTTAGCCAATCTCGAAAACCTCTTACATTTCTAAATCGTGCTCAACATTCCATAAGGGCCCTTGTGCGTGTTTATAAGGTTAGACTACGGGCTGGAAATGGGATTCGTTCCCCGGCAGTGGCAAGAGTCTTTCTCTTCTGAAAAGTGTGCAAACTGGCCCTTGGACCCGCCCAACCTCTCATTCAGTGGACACTGGGGTCTCTTTCCCCTGGACTAGAACGGCCGGTACTTGAAGCTAATCAATCATTCATATCTGTATAGTGACGAATTAGAGAAGGCGTGGATTTGTGCCACAAATTCTTAATATATTCTAAGTGGCGCAAATTTTACAGAACATAGTAAGCATGTCCAATAGCCACAACATAACCTAAAGTTATTTTGGTTGACTTCGTATTATTTGTTTTGCGTTGTTACAGAATGCCCGAACAGCTGATCGCAGAGTTGCCTGTGCTGCGAGTCTACAAAGGTCAGGCTCTGCTCAACAGAGGAAAGCAGTGTTCTCTTTGTCTCTCACCTTATCAGGTAAACTACACGTACCTTCAGTTTGAAATTCGCAATGTGGCAAGTTTCAAGACTTAAGTTCTTTGAATGTGACGCCGTATACTTTGGCAGGTATTTGCCATGGCTTCTTGCTGTCATCCATGTTTTTCGTACGTTTTTTCCCTGAAAGTAGAGGGAACAGTTTGTTCCGAAACATAGGTGATTATCCATCAAAGAATTCGGCATCACCTCAGGAAGTCAGTAATTCTGCTTGTCTGTTTTCTTCTTATAACTTAAAACGTGACAGCCATATGTGAACAGAGTAGAAAACCGAAATGAGGACCGTGAAATCTGATATGTATTTTCTCAAATTAAATAAACATGAAGGATTATTCTACCCTGAATATGGGGGTAGCAACTTTCACCAGAATATTTTTACATATCTACAAGACCACACGTCATGGCTTACCGGAAGCCAGTAATCTTCATCGACATACCGGAACTCAGTCATCTTCGTAGAAACTTTGATGATTTAGAATTGAAAACAAATCTTTTTATAGGTAGAGTTTTCGGCGGTCCTAGAGAATTTTACAGTCTATATGGGTCCCCGGCTCCCACTTTGGGAAACGCGGGCCTAGACATCACGTACTTTCATTTCAGTGTGTGCTATTGCGTGTGCCTCAGGTCCGACAGGCTGTGCGGATATTACCGTGTGGCCATCAGTTCCATTCGACCTGTGTGTCCCGATGGCTTCTGCACTCATCTGATTCATGCCCAATAGACGGAGCACCAGTCGCCCCAATTCTCAGGCACAGAGCACTCCAGTGAGTACCATTTAACTCCGTAAGATGTGAGATTTTGACTGTGTAAGAATGGAGATGGTGGTCTCCTGGGAAAGGACACCGTACAGTTCCGTACAAGGTCTACCCTTCCACACTCACGGTCGCCTTCTGACAACCAGCCAAGCAAACTACCTACCCACCTACCTAACAACAAACCACACTAACAACGAACCAACTACCACCCAACCAACCAAATAATAAACTACAGAAATAACTAAGGGTGCGGACTTGGACGAAGCGCATATAGGGATTCATTATTCCGTTTATCCGAACCTACATTGTGAGCCCATCGCTCTACTTGAGATACAGAAGTCATGTAACTATATTTGGGAGTTCTCCTCACGTTAAAATGTTTTCCCCCCATCTTGGCTGAGGGCCTTGACGTGGTCACCTTAAAGACTTGTGTTGCAAGTGACCATTTGTGCTGGGC
>Ga0123355_10017000_pt1 | contig 11481 bp, 8 predicted proteins | sample TergutEmb28metaG_3_FD_89872 | JGI IMG/M metagenome (GOLD analysis project Ga0123355, IMG submission 89872) | Embiratermes neotenicus P1 segment gut microbial communities from Petit-Saut dam, French Guiana - Emb289 P1 | ecosystem: Host-associated > Arthropoda: Insects > Digestive system > Gut ...
ATATTCAACGGCTCTAAAATATTTTTTCTTACATAATCATGATAACTTTCTCCGGCAATCGCTTCGATGATTAAGCCGAGCAGAATGAAATTGGAGTTAGAATAATCTGCTTTTTCACCCAACTCAAATTTACTCGGCAGTTCGTTAAAAAGCGGGAGATAATATTCATTGGATGTCCACTTATTTACCGGATGCGCATCATAAAACTGTGCTTCAATGTCGTCATCATCAAAATCCAGATAATCCGCAATCCCTGACGAATGAGTCAATAAATGAAAAACGGTGATATCCTTATTGATAGTTTTCAAATCTTGCGGCAAGATATCCGCAATTTTGGTATCCAGCGTTAGCTTGCCTTGGTCGATTAACTGCAATATAGCGGCGGCCGTAAAAAGTTTAGTCCCGGACGCAATCCCAAATGCGGTATCGGTTTGGTTCGGCAACTGCTCTCCTTTATTTCTAAAACCCTGCACCTTCTCATAAATGACGCCCTCTTTATTTGAGACAGAAATCACACCGGAAAAAACTTCTTTACTTTTCCATTGATTGAAAATTTCTTCGATTTTTCTGCTAATAGCCATATCAAACACCCTTTTTTTCGTTTGTTTATCTATATTGTACATTCATTTTGCAAAACGACAAGGTAAAGTTTGTTTATAACCAAAAAATATATACGGCTGCTCAATTTCGCAATTGACAACCATTTCTCATATGTGTTAAAATGCTTATTGCAATTAATCTTTCCAAAAGGGGTGCTATTCGAATGAGTGCTAATATGGTATCGGTGGTTTACACCTAAAACCGCATACCTGGACAGGCGCAAGCTAGAAGATAGGGCAAACATACTGCCACTATTCTTTGCGTATCGTCAAATTAGTAACCTTTTTTTGAATACTGCCATCTATAATGAACTGCCCCCTTTTAGACATCTAAATTTGGGAAGTACAGTTCGCAGGCTGGGATACGATAAGGTCGTATCTTTTTTTATGCTTCAGGAAAGAATACCCTGTTGGATAGTGAGAAAGCAAGCACAGCCGCTTTCTTGGTGCCGTAGATAAGTAGCCTTCTTTGAGGCTGCTTATCTGCGGCATTTTTGCGTCTAAAACAATACTACAGTTTAGCGAAGGAGCTTATAACTATGAACAATTTCACCACATTAGAATTTGACACAATCTTAGATCAATTATCTGACTGCGCGGTTTCACATGCCGCAAAAGAACGCTGCAAGTCTATAACACCGGCAGAAAACATTGCGGAAGCCACACGGCTATGACCAACATCATTGGCATTTTAGAAAAAACCACGGATATGTCGCTGGTTCTGTTTGACGAACTGGGCAGCGGCACAGACCCAGCCGAAGGCATGGGCATTGCCACCGCCATTTTAGAGGAGCTGTTGACAAAAGGCTGTTTGTTTACCGTTACCACCCACTACCCGGAAATCAAAGATTTCGCCTCCCACACTCAAGGCGTCATAAACGCGCGCATGGCATTTGACAGGGAAAGTCTAATGCCGTTGTACAAACTGGAAATAGGTGAGGCTGGGGAAAGCTGCGCACTGCATATAGCGGAAAGGCTTGGTATGCCTACGCACCTTTTGAAGCGCGCAAGAGCGATAACTTACTCTGGAACTACTAGCAGCGCTGCTTCCGGCAATAAAACCACAGAAAACACAATCCTTACAGTCACACCGCTGGAAATTTCAGCCGAACCAGAAAAACCCGCAGCCCTACCACGCAGCCAGCGCTTTACCATCGGCGACAGTGTTATCGTGTACCCAAACAAAGATATCGGGATTGTGTACGAACGCGCCAATAAAACAGGTGAAGTAGGCGTGCAGATAAAAGGGGAAAAATGTCTGGTTAACCACAAACGTTTGAAGCTAAAAGTAGCCGCCGCGGAGCTTTACCCAGAAGATTACGACTTTTCGATCATATTTGACAATGTGGAGGATAGGAAGGCAAGGCATTTGATGAGCAGGAAGCATGTAGACGGAAATAGGGTGATAAAGCCGGGGGAGTTGTAAAATGAGTATCACGTAAAATGAAATAAGGGACTGGTACCAGGTCAATTAAAAGGGATTCCGTGTGGAATCCCTTTTGGGCAGGCGTTTTATGATTCACTTTTACCTACATTAAATTCAAAATTGGCGATACACGCTGTTCTATTTTTCAACCAATCATACAGCATTTCTTGCGAAAATTTTGTATCGCCAAATAGAGCTGTGTCAGGCTTCAAAATAATTTCTGTTCCCGAAACACATGCAGCATCGCTGATAGTAAGGTTATGCTGCGCAACACCGCGCACATAATTTTGCTGAAACTTATCACCAGCCCTATTTACAGTAATTTGCAAAGTCTCGCACAGGGAATTGACCGTTTGCAACCCCGCTTGAACAAGGTCACCCATTTGACTATACTCTGCATTTGTAATTGGGCTTCCCGACAGTATTTTATCCAATACGGCTTTGCTTGCGTGTAAATCTTTTGACAACGGCATACCTCTTCCATTATCAGTGATTTTCACTTTTCCGCCTGGCAAAAGTAAAACTTCCACTTTAGTACAGTATCCAGCCTTGGCTTCTTCTACAGAATTTTCCAGAATTTCAAAAACAAGTTGATGCATATTGTTTTGCAAATTATTGCTTGCTGCCTCCATCGCAACCCTCCTATTTATTGTTGGCACAACATATGCAGGCACTGTATACGAAACAAGATGTTTCCTAACCGTGCTAGGCGTCGAGCCAAAAAGCTGTGTAAAGGCGCGTGTAAACCCTTCATGCGAATCGAATGCGTACAACAGGGCTACATCCATAACCTTTTGCCCTTCCAGCAATGAAGCAATAGCATGTTGTAGCTTGCGAATCCGAATGTATCCCGTAGCAGGCATTCCCATTATCTCCGAAAACAGCTTGCTAAAATAAAATGGGCTGTAACAGGCTATTTCTGATAAATCACTTAGGGTTATTTTCTCATAGATATTTGCGTCAATGTGGGCCAACACTTTCTTCAAGATATCATTGTTCACGTGCATTCACCTCGGGATGTACTATAAGAACGCTGCCAGCAACATGATTAGTATAGCACCTGCGCAGTACAATTTCTTGACTTTGTATGCTATAAATTTGTATCAAAAAAATGCACCATCATCCCAATTTTTGGACAACAGGTGCATTATTACATAAGCAAAACTAAGAGTAAACAACCGCACAGGCTTTCGCAGGCAACACACCAACATCGCCATTTGTGGCAAGCAGCACATTACCGTCCAGCTTCACGTCATCATCACCCGCATTATACACCAGACGCAACGCGTGTGTTTTATCTTCGAGTATCCAGCAGCAAATATCCCCTACCCGCCTGTACGACATATTCGCATTCTGTACAAGCGCATTATGTTCCTTCCGCAATGCAATGAGCCGCTTAAAAAACTCCACAAGTTCCAAATCCTGCTTTTTCGTATCCCAAATCATCGGCCGCCTGCAATCTGGGTCACCAGCCCCCTCCATTCCAATTTCTGTGCCGTAATAAATGCATGGTGCGCCCTTCATCAGCATCATAAACAGGAAAGTATTCTTTAGCGCAAGCTTGTTGCCATCTGCTTGCGAAAGCACACGGGCAGTGTCATGGGAGTCCAGCAGGTTAAACTGGACACGATTGTGCAGGTCGGAAAATTTCATAAGTTTGGCGACAAGTGCTTGGTTAAATTTTTCCGGGGTGATTGTCTTTGACACAAACATATCGTTGATGACACGCCCCAGCGGGTAGTTCATAACCGCGTCGAAATATTTGCCATTCAGCCACTTGGACGGGTCATGCCATATTTCGCCCAGCACGTAAAAATCCGGTTTACACTCGGCGATGGCTTTTCTAAAGTCGTGCCAAAAATCGAAGGATACTTCGTCGGAAACATCCAGCCGCCAGCCGTCTATATCGCATTCTTTTATCCAATAGATGGCGGCGTCAATCAGGTGCTTTCGCGCGTCGGGGTTTTCTGTGTTCCATTTTGGCATGGATGTGGCGAATGCAAATGTATCGTAATTGAGCGCATCGCGGCTTGCGTACGACTCCAAAACAGGGAAGCTGTGAATGTGAAAATAGTCTTTGTGCTCAGACTTCTCCTGATTTTCCAGCACATCTTGCCAGAAGGCGTGCTTGCTGCCAATATGGTTAAACACTGCGTCCAGCATTACTTTCATGCCCATGGCGTGCGCCTTGGAAACAAGCTCCTTCAAAGTTTCTTTGTCACCAAAATGCGGGTCTATTGCAAAATAATCCTGAATATCGTACTTGTGGTTGGATGGCGATTTGAAAACAGGCGTCAAGTACAGTCCTGTTATGCCAAGCTCTTGCAGGTACGGCAGTTTTTCTATAATGCCGCGCAAATCGCCGCCAAAGAAATTGCGATACTTAGGCGTTCCGGTTTGCCAGCATTCGGCATCTTTTGGGGTAATAGAATGGTCGCCATTGTAGAAGCGATCCGGGAAAATTTGATACCAGCATACATTGCTTGCCCATTCCGGGGCTTGCAGCGCGTCTATGTTGTGGATAAACGGAACAAAAAAATGATTGTGCGGCATATTGTTGGACTCCGCCGAAAATGGCATTGTGCCATTTTCGCTATAGTAAATGCTTTCGCCGGCTTGTGTTGTTACTATAAAAGCGTATTTCATGCGGCGGGTTTTGGGCGGGGTTAGTGCCACGCGCCACATGATGGTTTCGTCTGTTGCGTATTGCTGCGATAAATCTGCTTCGGCGTATTCCCAATCCCATATGTTGTTGCCAAATTTGTCCAGCTTTTCGGTCTGCACATACATAAATGGGTCGCCGTAGATGACCTTGGCGGCAGTTACTTCGCCGCTGCAAATGAGTTTTAGGATCACCTTACCGCTGGAATGGTCGTAGTAGCAGTATGGCAGCATGGATTGATGTTGTAGGTACATAGGAAACTCCTTTCGATGTGGCAAATGGTAATTTGTGGACGAACACAGTTCGTCTTTACATGGGCTGTGTTTGTCGTAGGAGCGAACTGTGTTCGCCCGCATCCTTTTCTACGGTCTAATCGGCTCCGCATCACCAATTTCAACCCCATCGCTTATCTGGAACACACGCGTACTTTCAACAATAGTCAAATAAGGAACCGTTTGTTCCCCTGCGCCAAAATTATTAAAAATCAACGTTACAGGCACAACCGTATCTTCCGGCAGGTAAAATACCCACGCATAACCTTCACCATCCGCACGTGGCGCCCATTCCATTTCCGGCCCCGGCCAGCCGCCAGAAAACACATCGCCGTGGGCGTTCCATGCCCAAATGCCTGCTTGCGGCCATGGGTTTACGTCGCGGACGTATTCTACACGTATGCGGGTTGGTTCGGGTGCTTCTATTTTGGTAAATGTTAATTCCATCCATTGAGTGGCATCAGAATCCGCATACACAGAGCCAATTACGTTTACAGTAAACGTATCCCCAATCTCTGCCCCCGCACCTATTACATATGTTTCACCATGGGTAAGCCCAGCAAACCAAACCACTTCGTCATTTTCGATTATTTGAATATATTGAGAATTGGTATTTTTCGTAATAAATGTAATCTCAACGCCATCAGGACTCCAAAACACACCGCTATCATCAAACGGATAGATACCAACAAATGGCTGTATATCTGTCGGCATTTCATCAGATAGGTTGCGAAGCACAATAACGCTCATACCCTCGATTGCAGGTCCTGTCAGCCAACCGTCTTGAACCGTGAAAATACCACCGGTCACTTCGCACGTATACGCGCCGTCCACCAACTGCACCGGGAACAGCACATGCGCAGAGTTTGCACCGATATTCGCCAAAACAGCACCAGTTTTCCTACCCGCTTCACCCCGCTGAATCATCGCCACAGTACCGTGTGTCGAAGTCACTTCGCCATCATTGATAAAATCATTGGCAAACCAATTCACAGCCGCCACAGCAGGGTCGCGGTAAAACAAATTATGCTCCCATCTGTTTTCAAAAGAACCATCTTCTTGCGGCACAAACATGTTCCCGCTGTTGATAAAGCCTTCGCCGGGGCGCACAAAAAACAGCGGCGACGTGCCTTGTCGGGCGGCAATCAATGCCCAACCCACAAGAATCTGCGCGTCTGTTAAATGCCTGGACATTCCGGCGTTTCCGTACTGGTCGTGAGACTCCACCCAAGGCACAACGCCTGATGCAAAGCCTTCAAAACCGCCAAGGTCTGCCGCTACAAAAGCCGGACCGAAGAAGCTGTCGCTATGGTCGCGCGGGTTGCCATACACATGGAAATTAGTAGAATTCCAGCCGTCTTGCCCGTCTCTAAGGAAGCCCATGTCCAGCGCGCTCAAAATGCTGCGGCTAAACGCGTACGGCGTAATAAGCACGTTGGCGTGTTCGTACAAGGCGTGCAAGTAGTGGTTCGCCCTGTAGCCGCCGCCAAGAATTTCGCCATATTGGAAAGGAATGCGCCCAAGCGCTCGCACCCTTTGGTCTACAAAAGCAGAAATTATGGGCCAAAAATCGCTGGCGATATCCGGAGGGTCGTTTGGTAATTCGATATGATGCATGGCATCGTAACGGAAGCCGCTTGCGCCCGCGTCAATAATCGTCCCCAAAAATTCCATGTAAATTTCCTGGAACTCCGGGCGGCTGGTATAAAAATCCCAAAGCCCCAGCAAGTTTGACCGCACAAAGCTTCTTCTGTCGCCAAAATCCATAGGGGCCATCCAAATATTTGACAGCATATTTTCCCCGTGACGGGAGTGGAAAAGCGACGGGTAATGCTCCCTTAGCGCGGGGTCAATTTCATTCCAATAGGCCGTTGTATGGTTTGGTATGGCATCGACAATGATATAAATGCCGTATTCCGCCGCCGCACGGGTTAAGGCGCGAAATTCTTCTTCCGTGCCCAGATAGTTGCCAATGCGGAAATACGTCGGCTGATACAAATCGTACCAACGCCCGAATGTCCCCATATTTTCCTGGCGCACAAGCGACGCACCGATTGGTGATGTTTGAATAACGCCAAAGCCCGCACGGGCGATGTATGGCAAATGTTCGATTATTTCGTTAAAACTCATATTCCATGCGTGAAGGATGTTGCCGCCGTGAGGCGTTTCTGGCAGGTTGTATGGGTTGGAGAATACGAGTTCATTTATGCCCATGGAAGGCGCAACAAAATTGTGTACGTTAAAGGTTGGTGGCTCGGCAACTTCTGTTGCAATGTCCTTCACTTCTGTTGCAGTATCTGTCGCAATCTCGGCTATTGGCGTTACCTCTTGCGATACATTGTTTCTGACAAGCAAGAATATGCTGACAGCCCCCGCCAAAATTGCGACAACCATGACCGCTACTACCTGTTTTACTGTAATTTTATCTAGCATTCAAACGCTCCTTTACGCATTCAAAAATTCTTTCATTGCCCTATACGTGCAATAAATCATCAAAAGTTGAAAAATGAGCAGATGCATAATAGGCAAAAAAAATCCAAATGCAACCCCCAATATTACAGCCGGTACGGAAGCAAATGTGCATACCGCAAATCGTTCCCGTATGGTCATATTTCCGGATAGCTTTTGCCATTGGCCAAACAACCACACCGCCGCAACATATATAAGCAACTGGGAAATAAAAATCACAAAAAAAACCAAAACAAATACAGGCGCAACTACACTGGAAAAATAGCGGTTGTACAAAGCAAGGTGGTTAAACAGCTCCATAAAATCCATTTCTTCCAACACCCAAACGGGTACTAAGCGCGTTGGCACTGCCAGCATCGCGTTGGAATCTTGGTAAAAGATATACTCCGGTGTTATCACAAAATTAAAATCGGTATCTCCCGTTACATATTCATACCTTGGGGCAATTTTAACAGAATATGACATATGCCGCTCGTAATCATCATTCGCAAAAACCACAGGCCATGTTACGCCCTCTGCCGGGGAAATGAACCGCACAAATCCATTCTCGTCCCCTTCAATAATACCCCACTGCTGACTGCCGTCAAAAAATTCAAAGAAAGGCCCGCCATGTACACGGGGGTAAAAAAGTGCCGGCGGATCCCGTAAAAATGTAAACCCAACAGGCAAAGCAAGCAAACACTGAATAATTAAGAAAACGCCAAGTACGCGAGACAATCTCGCATACTTGGCGTGTCTGGCAAGTGAGGCCCATATATACATCTATAATGCTCCTTTAACAAAATTACGGGATTGCAGGTGAAGCCCACAATAACGCGCAGGTGGTTTACTCGCCTTTATTAGCCCCAGCAGCAATACCAAGCACAAAATACCTCTGGAATATAAAGAACATGATCGCAAAAGGTACAGCAATAATGAGCGCACCTGCGGTAAACGCCGTTATATCCCAAGCAGCGTCTCCCGGGTTAGACAGTTCAAAAAGGCCCATTACAACCGTACGGTTGCTGCTGCTGCGCAGCATTAACCGTTGGAAAATAAAATCCATCCATGGTGCCATAAAAGCGTTGAGGGCCACAAAAGTTATAATTGGCTTAGAAAGGGGGAAGATAACCTTGGTAAATACCTGCCTTTTGGTTGCCCCATCCATATATGCCGCCTCATCCAGCGATTTGGGGATGTTAAGCATGTAGCCGCGCATGAGCCACATCGTACCTGGGATACCGGCACCAATATAAAATAATGCAAGGAAGTAAATATTGTCTAACCAGCCGAATGTAAGAAAAATGACGTAAATGGCAGTCATCGCCAAAAACGAAGGGAACATTTGCAAAACCATTATCGTAAGCAAGCCTGTTTTACGGCCTCTAAACTGTAGGCGCGCAAACACAAAACCCATAAAGGTATGCACAATCACTGTGCCAATCGTATTAAGCACGGCAATAATTAAAGAGTTTCTGTACCATCTGATAAAGTCATGCTCATAAAATAACCTGCGGAAATTATCTAAAGTAAAGTTCCTTGGTATGGGTATAAACCCAAAAGTATCTTGCATGACAGCGCCCGGCGTACCACGTATTGGGCTAACGGACGAACCAATAAGCCACAACACAGGGTATAGCACAATACTGGCCATAACCACCAATTGCAAATGGATAAGCAACCATGGTAAGAAAGTTTTGATATTAAACCGTTTTTGTCTCATATGGCCTATTCCTCCCTAAATGCCCTGGTGCGCAACAAGTTCCATGTCGATACAGAAGCGACGACAACAAATATAAAGGTAGACATCACCGACGCAAAGTTATACATTCGGTAGGTCACTGTAAGGCGGAACACCCATGTAATCAGAATGTCTGTATGGCCGGCCATAATAAAATCCGGGTTTTGCGGCCCGCCGCCTGTGATAAAGTACACAATACCAAAATTATTAAAGTTGAAAGCCACGCTCATAATAATAAGCGGCGCAATAGCGGCCAATATTGTGGGAAGTGTAAGGCTCTTAAACTGCTGGAAACTGCTTGCGCCGTCTATGGATGCTGCTTCGTAAATTTCCTGGTTTAAGGTGGTCATAACACCTGTAATCATTGCCATTGGCCAGGCGAACCCAAGCCATGTACTTACGATTAATATAACAGCCCGTGACCAAGCAATCGATGAATAAAAGGATATTGGCATATCAATAAGCCCAATATTCATCAATATTTGGTTGACTACACCGGTACCTACAAAAAAGTTCCTAAATAGCATCATAGATACCAAAGCGGGTATGGCCCAAGGCAGAATAAACAACCACCGCCATATCTTCGCCCACCGCACATACTTACTGTTTAAGAGTATGGCTTGAAAAAACCCGACTGTGTATGACAAAAATGTTGCGGCAAATGCCCATATCACTGTCCAAATACCAACGCCAATTAATGTCCTGTTCCAAACAGGCACAACAAAAACATCCCTGAATGTTTGGAAACCGACCCACTGCACTAAATGCCTTGGCGGTATGTTATGGGTGTTGTAGTTCGTAAATGCCGCCAAAAACGAAAATAATATCGGTACAATTGAAAACATCACGACAAAAGCCAAGCCCGGGGCAATGGCTATATACTCAAAGGAGTCGTTAAACAGCCGTTTTAAGTATACGCGGCCAGATTCAACATGCCCTTTTTCTATTTTTTTGCGCGTATTATACGCATCACGAACATTCCATTGATAAATTACAGCAAAACCCAACATAATCGCAATGGCAATTAAACCGTCCAGCATAAGCATTGTAGAATGGTCAAAAACAAGAACGGCCGCAGACGTCCGCTCTATTTCACCAAGGGTAATGATGCCCCATATCCCGCGGGTAAACATACCCGCATTGCGAAAATGTGGAGGAACTTGGCCCAAAATTACAGCCGCCGTTCCTGTAAAAAGCTCGATGCCAATAAACAACATTTGAATCAAGAAAAAGAACAGCGCTTTCAGATACTCTTTATTTACAAGCTGCCCGCTGCCCCAAATTACAGCAGACATTATTGCTACTTTTTTAGCCATATTTTCACCTGCTTGAAATTGTAAAATTGGAGAGAACCCAATGTCATAAAGTTGAACTCTTGTGCGAACCTCGGGCGGCAGATTGCCGCCCCTACAATAGTCATATTTTTCGTAGGGGCGGCAACCTGCCGCCCGAAAGTCACGAATCTGCTTAACTCATGACATTAGGTGTCAGTAACCTTCGTTAAAAATCAGTACTATGGCCTGCAATGCCAAGCAACGTACGATATGTCTCCATTGCACGTTCCTGCGCCTGTGGAATTGTAAGTTCATCGCTCCAGGTAAATTGGAACAATTCAGCCATAGGTGTCCACATTTGAGACACTTGGGGAATGGTAGGCATGGGTACAGTATACGGCGTTTGCTCTGCAATACCGCGCAAGAACGGGTCATCTGCAAGCCCCGGGATACCGGAAATATCTCTGCGGCTGGTCATGTTACGCATGTATTCGTATTGAATTGCAGCACCGCGCTCACTCACCATAAAATCCAGGAAAGCATATGCCCACGCTCTGTTGGTTGGGGTACTAAAGCTGGATACACCGGCAAGCAAGTTTCCGGAAAAAGCTGTAGGTTGCACACCACCAATAGTTGGGATACGTGCTACGCCAAAATTGACTCCGTTTTCTAAGATTTCTGGAATTGCCCATGGGCCTGTAAGTGTTAACGGAATTTCGCCTAAGCGGAAACGCTCTTCTGTACTGATACGGTTCACTTCTTCAATAGGCAAGCCCATTAAAGCCCTCATTTGAAGGAATATCTCAAGACCCGCAGCCACTTCAGGTGAATCGAAATTAGGTTGGCGGTAATCGTCCATATTTGGACCAAACAATTCAAAACCGGCAGCGGTTAGCCAAATAAAGTTAAAGTACGCGTTGTCTGCCTCCCAAGCCATAGCCCAGTCATGTGTCACTGGGTTATTATACGTGGCCGCAAATTCAAGCACTTCTTCCCATGTCTGTGGCGGGGTAGTACCCCACAAATCATGGTTGTAGAACAACGCAATATTTTCCACTA
>Ga0123355_10017001_pt1 | contig 11481 bp, 12 predicted proteins | sample TergutEmb28metaG_3_FD_89872 | JGI IMG/M metagenome (GOLD analysis project Ga0123355, IMG submission 89872) | Embiratermes neotenicus P1 segment gut microbial communities from Petit-Saut dam, French Guiana - Emb289 P1 | ecosystem: Host-associated > Arthropoda: Insects > Digestive system > Gut ...
TATAAGGAAAAAATCCTGATAAGCAAATTAAATTTGCATGATATTTTTTATTCCTCCTAACTGGCAACTATGGTTAACTATAAAAACCTACACTTTTTTATAGTTCCTTTTTTATATGTTAACCTGCTAATTTTTTAGTTAGTATAGCAGAAAAATACATTATCTGCAAGACAAGGTTTGTAGAACTTTGCTGATAAAAATCTGTTAAGGGACCTTTCTAAAAAAGTGTAGGTTTTTATAGTTAACCATAGTTGCCAGTTAGGAGGAATAAAAAATATCATGCAAATTTAATTTGCTTATAAGGATTTTTTCCTTATATGTCCCACGCATGGGACAATGCGAGCTTGTTGTGTCACAGGCAGGCTCGCTTCTTTGAAAAGGAAACAAAAACATATTCATAAAAATTTTAAGGAGATGGAAATGTTGAGCAAGAAAAAGTTAATTGCAATCATAGTGGTGATTGCGATTGTAATTATCGGTATAGTTGCCGCAATAGTAATGTTTGCCTTTGACCGTGAAGGTATTGTCGTTAATTCGGGAACATTTACCGCATCCGGTGGTACAGGTTTTACCTTCGGAGTTCAAGCAGGCGGCAGAGGTGGGATTTCTAATGTGTCAAACAACACATGGAGAGCCTCTCCAAGCAGAGCTAACGGCAATAGTAGAGTTGACTATACATTTACTGCCGCCAATCTTGAAGCAATGACCGTGAGAAGCACCAACTCTGAGGGAAGTATGTCAATCACCTTTATACAAGGCAATATCGAGAGAACCTTTGACATAACTGGAGAATTTCATGAGAACATAGACATGAGCGATTTTGAGCCGGGTCGCATTAGGCTTCGTTTAGAGTTTGAAAACGCAAGAGATGTTGATACGGTTGTAAGTTGGTAGTATGAATTTCAGTTTTTAATGCAAAGCCCATAAGACAAGGCGAAATATAGCCTTTGCTTATGGGCTTTTTCCGCAGGTCAGTAGTTGCCTGCTTAACCACTTGCAGCGGAGTGGTAACAAAAGCCGCGCAAACACTTTTCGGCGAATGTCGCGAAAATAGTGAAAATGAATACGTAGTACGCAAACACGTCTGCAATATATACATCAATCCTAGATATCTCCCTATAATGTCAAAGGTCAGCGAAAATGTCACAAAAATCACCGTAAAAACAGTGTTAATTAGCCAGCGGTTCTGTCACATCAGTCGCACAGCAAACACTTCCTGCCAGCAAGTTTGTCGCCATTCAATTAGAATAGTCAAGATGGTAAAATACACTGTCTTGGCTATTTTTGTGAGCCGTTTTTATACAGGCATAACACTTTTTCTGGCAGCCTATGTGGTGACAAATTTGCAGGCAACTTGCGCGGTGACAAGCTTGCTGGCATAGATATCCAAAAAATTGATTGATGTGCATTCTTTCACTTTCCCTCAAATTAGATTCACGTGGTTATGAGAATCTATGAGCGGCGCAAAAATTTGATTGTATTTTCGCAATGTTTAATGTATAATGTCCAAAACAGCCACGCACTAAGTTAAGGCGAGTACAGGTGGTTAATGGCTGCCGAACAAGAGGTGGTGGGAGAATTGCAAAGTAACGAGAATAATTTTCCAGAGGATAATTTCGAGCTGGAAAGTTGCAAGAAAAGCACGATAGCGCAAAAGCGTGAGAGGTTTTGGAAGCGTAATTCGGATCGCTTTACGGTTATTTCAACGATTGCTATGTTCATTATGTTTGGGCTAGCATACTTGGTTTATGTAGTTTTAGCCGACCTATTTACAAATTATACTTTTATGAGGTGAGTAACTTGGGTACATTTAAAATCATTACAGACAGTGCTTCAGATTTGACGAATGAGTTCATGCAGGAGAACGACATCGGCATGGTAACATTCTATATCACTGCCGACGGTGAGACATATCTCAAGGACAGAGTCGAGATTACTGCGCAGGACTTCTATAGAATACAGAGCGAGAAGAAACAGTTTTTCAAAACATCTCTGCCATCGGTGCAGGATTATATGGATGAGTTCAGCAAATGCGCCCCTGATATGGATATCCTGTGTTTCTGCTTGAGCTCGAAACTTTCGGGTTCGTATCAGAGTGCGACTAACGCCGCAAACATCATGATGGAAGAGAATCCAAACCGCAAAATAATTGTAATAGACACACAGCTTGCGTCTTTAGGCATGAAGTTCAAGATTCAAGAAGCCATTGTATGCCGCGAAAGAGGCAAAACAGCGGAAGAAACAGCGGAAATGCTGAGAAAGTACACATCGGCTATATCAATCGCGATTGACGACCTCGACTACTTAGTCATGGGCGGACGTATCGGGAAATTCCAAGCTCTTGCGGGCGGATTGCTGAATGTAAAGCCGTTTGTTAAAGTTATCGAGGGTGATGGCGGGCTTGTTCCTCAGTGCAAGGTAAGAGGGCGCAATAAGGTTTTGCCAATGCACATGCAAATTATAGATGAAAAGATTGGCGAAAATCCGGCGGACTATAAAATCGGGATTATGCACGCAGGAAGTGACCTTGCGGCAGATTTCTGCCAGATGCTTGAAGAAAAGTACAATAAAAAAGGCGAAGTCGAAGTTGTAGACGTTAGCCTTGTTATCAGCGCGCATGTTGGGCCAAGGGCGCTTGCTATGTGCTGCCACAGAAGTATGGACAGCTAAGTTTTACTAAAATGATAGCGTAACCAAATATTTGCCACCTCATAGTATAGATTACTGGGAGGTGGCATTTTTGAATCAACGGGATGCAGTAATGGAGTTAGCAAAGTTTTTAAGCACTACGCAAGCTTATCAAGAGCTGAAGCAAGCGGGCGATGTTATTAAGCAGAACCAGGCGATGTATAAGGCTCTGCGTGATTTTAAGACGCTGGTATCTGCCGGACAGAATTCGCCTGAACAGGTCGAGCATATAGGACGAGAATATCAGAGGTTGATGCAGATACCAGAGTTCAACCGCTATTTTCGAGCGCACGATAAATACGGCGAAATGCTGGGCAGCATACTTAATGAAGTCAGTATGATACTTGAAAACTCGCTTGGGTTGAATGGATGAAATACGGGAATTTGCTACTAAATTATTTGTGCCGGCAAAATCCAAACATTTTCTTTCAGCGGAAGCCGCTCTTTTGCTAAACAAATGATTGCCCCTGTGCCGGTTTCTTTATTTGGAATCTTGCCAAGCAGGCGAAATGCGTTCACCATTGACTTTGTTGGGTCGCTGCTTGTTTTTATTTCAATAGGATATAATATGCCGCCATCTTCGATAACAAGGTCGATTTCGTTCTTGTCTTTATCGCGGTAGTAGTACAAAGGCGGCTTTACGATACCGTCATTGTAGTAGCTTTTTAATACTTCGCCAAAGACAAAGCTTTCGAAGATATGCCCCCACATTGCACCATTGATTAATTGCTCTGGTGTATTCCAGCCGAGCAGCCAGCAGGCTAGGCCGGTATCAAGAAAATACAATTTAGGAGTTTTAATCAGCCGCTTATTAAAGTTATTGTGATACGGCTCTAGCAGATAAACTAATCCACTGGATTCTAACGCCGAAAGCCACGACTTTACAGTCTTCACATCTTTTCCACAAATCTCGGCAAGCGTAGTAAGATTCAGCATTTCACCTGTGAGAGAGGCTGTTGCTTTAACAAATTTGATAAATGCCGACTCATCTTGAATGTTCAAAACATCCTTTATATCTTTTTCAATGTATGTTTGGAAGTAAGAGCTGTGATAGTCTGCCCAATCGTATAAGTCGCTTTCGGATTCGTATAACTCAGGGAAAAAGCCCTTGTGAATACAAGAGACTAGCTTGTTGTAATCCCATTTGCCGCTTGTTTTTTCAGCTTCCTCAATACGTTCGAGTGTTGGTAAGAATGGTTTGCGGTATGGGTTTTCTGCAAGTTCGCGTACGGAAAGCCCAAGCAGCTTAATAATGCCGGCACGTCCGGCCAAGCTGTCGCTGATATTTTTCATCAGTGTCATGCTTTGTGACCCTGTCAGATAGAATTGCCCTTTGATTTTGTCCTCATCCACAATATCCTTTATATAGTCGAACAGTTCTGCGGCTTTCTGTATTTCGTCAACTATAACGGGCGGCTTATTGGCCTCAAAGAAAATAGATGGGTTTTCTTTCGCGCTCTCCCTTACCAGCGGGCTGTTAAGAGTAACATAGTTGATATCATGAAAAACCTCTTTGAGCATGGTAGATTTTCCAACCTGCCGCGCTCCGGTTATCACGGTAACAGGCTTGCGTTTTGCAATACGCTTGACGACTGATTCTATATGCCTGCGATAATACATCAAATCACCCTTTTCGACTATAATGGAGTTGAATTCTATTATAGTCGAAAATTATTTGCATTGTCAAGTTTGAAATCTGTATTTCAGAAATTATCCCACACCTGTAACCTACGTTGGACAAGGCGAATATACTGTTAGTAACGAAACTAAGGAAAGAGGTGTGAGTATGTGGAATAATCCTTGGATGTTTAATAGATGGCCGAGATGGGGCTTTGGCTTCCCGTTTGGCGGATTCGGTTCTCCTTGGTGGGGGAATTGGGGTTTTAGAAGATTTTGGTGGTAAAAGATTTGCCGGAACGAGAGTTTTAGCGAGCTGCTTGTAGAATGAATTAAATTTGTGAGACTAAAAGCCTGCATATGCGGGCTTTTTATGTGGAAACTTGTAGACTTTTGCAAGATAGTGTGATACAGTTTTAACATCAAACTGTACTATGAGAGGGTGTTTGTGATGGAGTACAAGCTTAGAGCGTATCCGCAGTTTTCGGCATGCGGGTTGAACTGTGGGTTATGCCCAAGATACTATACTGACGGAGACTCAAGATGCCCGGGCTGTTCCGGCGAAGGATTTTCAGAGGGGCATTGTTCGTGCAGTGTGCTTGGGTGCTGCCAGCGCAACGGATTTGAGCACTGCTTTGAATGTGAGGAATTCCCCTGCAAGAAGTATGACGGCGCAGACTTATCCGACTCATTTATCACTCACAAAAACCAATTCGTAGATATGGATAAGGCAAAGCGTATTGGCATGGATGCCTACGCTGCTGAACTTAACGAAAAGATTGCAATTTTAGTGAAACTGCTTGAGAATTACAACGATGGACGGCGAAAGAGTTTTTTCTGTATTGCGGTGAATCTGTTAGATTTGCAGGATGTTAACGAGATTATGAAAGAACTTGAGGGTTCGGCTGAGCCGGAAGAGACACAAAAGGAAGCTGCCGTAAAGGCAGTGCGCCTATTCGAAGAAATGGCTGAAAAACGGGGCATTTCACTGAAATTGCGCAAGAAGTAGAATATCATTATTAATGGGGATAACGTCATTCCTTAACAGAGGCATGATGTATACTCAAATACAAAGGAGGTACGATTATGAGAAAATTGATGCAAAAGCTACAAATCAAGGGTTTTATAGCCGGAATGATGGTTATGGTGCTGCTGTCTGCGGTTACGGTTTTCGCGGCGTCGAGAACGGAAGCTATCACTATTACATTCCATGATATTAGGATTGTAGTGAACGGCAATGTAGTTACACCTAAGGATGCGCAGGGTAATGTTGTTGAGCCGTTCATATGGGGTGGCACAACTTATCTGCCAGTACGCGCTGTAGCTGATGCTCTAGGTTTGGATGTTACCTGGGACGGCAATACATATACTGTGTACTTAACACACGGCGAACCTGTTACAACGCTGCCTGCACCCGCACCTACACATACTCCAACGCCAATAACTACGCTCCCTGCGCCAGCTCCAACCCCAACTCCTGTGCCGATTACGACACTGCCGGCGCCTGCTCCGACACAAGCTCCACAGCCTTATTAAGAATAATAAATTCTGTAACGTATTAAAAAAGGGCAGTCATCTCGTAAATCAGCGAGGTGGCTGCCCTTATAAGTTATGTACGAACTATTTAACTTCTGTCTTCCATAAGCCGTGCAGATTGCAATAAGCGTAGATTGATATAGGTTTGTCGTCCACGAAGCGGAAAGATGCCTTTGGTTCGCCGCCGACAGTCAACCTTTTGCGCTGTCCGCCGCAAGCGGTTTCCACGAAAATAAATACAATATGGTGATTCTCTTCCATTGGGTGCGGCATACTGCCAACTTGAACCTCCAAAGTATCGCCCGACATTGTGTAGACAGGCAGATGCTTCTCTACGCTGGCTTCAACAGTGTTTGGCACAAGCTCGGCCATGTTTTCGCCGCAGCATACAAGAGGTACGCCCTTGTTCTCGACCATGCCGATTAGATTACCACAATGCTTGCAAAGGAAAAACTTGTGCATACTAACTCCTCCTTAATAGTGGTTGCCTAAATGCGTGAAAATGCTTACTCGTGAGGGAATTGTCCCTTTTAATACATACCCTTTTGCAAGTGGTTATGCATGTCTCATCTTATCACTTCTTGATAAATAATGCAATATGCCGCTGAATGAAGTTACTTATACATTGACTTAATGCTGTTTTACAGCTAAAATACATGGTATATAGTTACACTGTTTCCAGATAAAACGCGAAAGGGTTTTGTTTGATAACAGTAGCAACCACAAATGAGGAGGCAAAATTATGAGACAGATTGGCAAGCAAGACCGCACAATGCGCAAAAAGGCAGTTGTAGCGCAATTTGGAGAGGGTAATTTTCTGCGGGCTTTCGCAGAAGAAATGATAGATGTAGCAAATGAAAAAGGTGTGTTTGATGGCGGAGTAGCTGTTATTAAGCCGATTCCTTTTGGGTCGCTCGATACATTTGAGCGGCAGGACGCTATGTATACAGTAATTTTGCGCGGAATTATGGGCGGGCAGAAGATTGTCGAGAACAGGGCGATAAGCGCGATAAGCCAAATGATTGACCCTTTCACGGATTACGAAGCATACCTTGAACTTGCACGCAGTGAAGCCCTGCGTTTTGTGATATCGAACACAACCGAGGCAGGCATTACATACGACGAAACCGACAAGTTCGACAAACACCCAGCGGCGACATTTCCGGGCAAGCTCACGCAATTTTTATATGCTAGATTTGAGCATTTTGCTGGTGCGAAAGACCGCGGACTGATAATCCTTCCTGTTGAACTTATAGACCAAAACGGCGACAACTTACGCGAATGCGTGTTAAAGTTTGCTAAGCTTTGGGCGCTTCCTGCTGAGTTTACAGCATGGCTCGATGATGCGTGCATATTCTGCAACTGCCTTGTTGATAGAATTGTTTCGGGCTATCCATCAGACGCAAAGAGCCTCGAGAGTGAATTGCTGGGTTACAGCGATGAGCTTATGGTAGTTGGCGAGCCTTTCGGACTGTGGGTTATCGCGAGTGATAAGCATGCACAAGTACAAAAGGAGTTTCCGCTTGACACGGCGGGATTGCCGGTTGTCTTCACCGATGATACACGCCCGTACCGCGAGCGTAAGGTTCGCATACTGAACGGCGCGCATACGTCGAGTGTTTTGGCGGCGTACCTCATAGGGTTTGATACTGTTGACGAGGTAATGGCAGACCCAACGACACGCAAATTCATTGAACAAGCCCTCTACGGCGAGATTGCCCCAACGGTACAGCTCCCACAAGATGAAGTGCGCAAGTTTGCCGAGTCTGTGGTGGAGCGTTTTGAGAATCCATTCTTGCAGCATAAACTGCTCAGCATATCGTTGAACTCTGTGGCGAAGTGGAAAGCTAGAGTATTGCCATCGCTCAAGGATAGCTTTGCGGATGCAGGAACTTTACCGCCGTGCCTAAGCTTTAGCTTAGCGGCACTGATAGCATTTTACCGCAGCGGAAAGCATGGAGACGGCTGCCTTATCGGCAAACGTGCGAATGGCGATATATACGAAATTCGCGATGACGCATATGTGCTCGACTTTTTTGCTGAGAATGCAAGCTTGGAAGCGCGCGAACTTGCTATAGCAGTCCTAGGAAACACCGCATTTTGGGGCGAGGACTTGAACAAACTAAACGGCATGACGGATACTATCGCTTCACATCTCATAATGATAGAACAGCAAGGCATGGAAGCCGCGCTTAAATTTGTTATGGATTAGACATGCTTTTTTCGTGTATAGTTAATGCCGAGGTGGTAGAGTTGAAAAGGCGAATTTTACGATTTGTTGAGATAATTTTAACAGTTGTTGTCACAGTTGTAATTTTAGCGATTTTAGCGTCTTGTATTGCGGAAACTGATGATACTGAAACGGCGATATGTTCAGCTTTGTATCCGTTCTCAATAATTGGGCTCAATGAGCATTCTATATTTGGTTATATGGATGGTCGAGGTAATGTTGTTATAGAAGCACAATTTTCAAGAGCTAGACCATTTATTGAAGGTTTGGCGGCAGTTGGTATGCTTAATGAAGAAGGAGTATTTTTGAGTGGATATATTGACAAAGAAGGTGCGATAATCATCCCGCCCTTATACTTTTCAAGTGGTGATTTTCAAGATGGGATTGCGCGAGTTTCAATTTTGAATGGAGAAGAGGATCAATGGTTTTTTATTAACAGAAGTGGTGAACATATTAACGAAACAGGTTTTAATTTAGCAAGGAATTTTAGCGAAGAATATGCGGCCGTCATGATATATGGATATTTTGACCACTGGATACATGATTGGACGCAAGATATGTAATCACAAGTATGGACATATATAAATACGCAAGGAGAATTTGCTACGTTGCAAACTTATGGTTTCGCTGGTTCATTCAATGGTGGTTTAGCAGTTGTGGGTCTTGCAGGTAAGTTCGGAGTAATTGACAAGAATTTTGATTTGGTTTTAGATTTTACATATGAATATATTAGGATGTTTCATAATGGATTGGCGGTTGTAGGCCGTGCAAATAAATTTGGAATGATAGATACAGATTTTAATCTGGTAGTCGATTTCTTATACGATTATATTGGTCATTATGAATACGGCTTGATTCCTGTTATGAAAGAGGATAAGTGGGGTTATATAAACAGCGAGGGTATAGTAGTTATTGATTTTCAATTCGATAATGTTTGGACAGTTGGCGGTGGCCATCTAGGTAGGCATGGTTACACGTTTTCAGAAGGTTTTGCCAATGTACTTATTGGCACTAGATGGGGTTTTATTGATACAAATGGAAATCTGGTAATCCCTGCTGTGTTTGACGATGCTCGTCCTTTTGACGGAGGTGTCGCTGCAGTGAGGCAGAATGGGTTATGGGGTTTTGTTAACACTATGGGTGAGATGACAGTAGCTCCACAATTTGATTCGGTTTCTTCTAGGATAAATAATATGATTAGTGTTTGGAATCAAAGGGAGCGTACTTTGTATTATTTTAATATTGATGAAAGCATAATTGTAAGACCTAACTTATAAGACTATAGAGGAGAGATAGCTGCATGAAACTTCTTAAAATTAATGAGACTGACAATGTGGCGGTTGTGCTTGAAGCCGTTAAAGCAGGCGAGGCTCTTGAAGTTAACGGAGCAACCTTAACCGCGCAAGAAGATGTTGGTGTGGGGCACAAAATTGCCCTTGCGCCTATTGCTGAGGGCGAGGCGGTTGTTAAGTACGGAAGCCCGATAGGGGTTGCGACTGCAAAAATAGAAGCGGGACAGGCGGTGCATACGCACAATCTAAAGACTGGGCTTAGCGGTCTGCTTGAATACAGCTATAATCCGAAGCTTACCGAGCTTTCGCCGCGAGTGCCTGCAACATTCAAGGGTTTTCGCCGTGCGGACGGCAAGGTCGGCATACGCAACGAGATTTGGATTGTGCCGACAGTCGGTTGTGTCAATGCCACAGGCGAAGTTCTTGCCAAAGCGGCGCGTAATTTCGACGGACTTGGAAGTATCGATGGTATATATTCGTTTGGGCATCCGTACGGCTGTTCGCAACTGGGGGACGACCACGGGAATACTCGCAAGGCGCTTGCCGGACTTGTGCGCCATCCAAACGCTACGGGCGTGCTTGTGCTTGGCTTAGGCTGCGAAAACAACGATATTGCAAGTTTTAAAGAAACTTTGGGTGATTATGACGAGAACCGTGTAAAGTTCCTTGTCTGCCAAGACAGTGACGACGAATTTGCAGATGGTATCGCCATATTGCGCGAGTTAGTGGCGAATGCAAGCGTTGCTATACGCGAAGATATACCCATGAGTGAGCTAATTGTCGGCCTGAAATGCGGCGGCTCTGACGGATTCTCGGGCATTACGGCGAATCCGCTGGTAGGGGCATTCGTTGACAGACTGGTAGCCGAGGGCGGCTCGGCGATACTTACAGAAGTGCCGGAAATGTTCGGCGCGGAGACAATCCTAATGAACCGCTGCCGTACGCCGGAGTTGTTTGAGCGTACGGTCGAGATGATAAATGGCTTCAAGCAATACTTCATTCTGAACAACCAGCCAATATACGAGAACCCATCGCCTGGCAATAAAGCAGGAGGCATATCTACGCTGGAAGATAAAAGCTTGGGCTGTACACAAAAGGGCGGCACTGCCGATGTTGTAGACGTTTTAGGCTACTGCGACCCTGTAACCGTACGCGGGCTAAGCCTGCTGACAGGCCCGGGCAACGACCTAGTATCCGTAAGCAACCTTATGGCAAGCGGCGCTCACGTGATACTCTTCACAACGGGGCGCGGTACGCCGTTTGGAGTGCCTGCTCCAACGGTTAAAATATCAAGCAACACCGCTCTATACAACAAAAAACGCGACTGGATTGACTTCGACGCAGGCCCACTGCTTGCAGGCACACCAATGCCAGCTCTGCGCGATGAACTATACGAATATGTACGCACACTGGCATCGGGCGAAGTCCTAGCCAAAAACGAAATCCTAGGCGCGCGCGAATTCACAATATTCAAAACAGGCGTTACATTATAATTTAGGGCGTCCACGATATATCGTGGCCCTACGTAGGGACGCCATATATGGCGTCCGTTTACGGCATACCATCAACAATAATGTAGGTGAACCTTATGATTACCATCAACGGAAAACACAATACAGCAATATGCTATACATCAAACCTTGAGGAAAAGGCGCAGGAGCAAATCCAGACAGTGTGCGACCAAGAGGCTTTCGCTGACTGTAAAATCCGCATTATGCCTGACGTTCACGCGGGCATGGGCTGCACGATAGGTACAACCATGACGATAACCGACAAAATCGTTCCTGGCATGGTGGGGGTGGATATCGGCTGCGGCATGGAAACCATGCGTGTCGATGCCCGTGAGCTTGACTTTGCACGCCTTGATGAGATTATCCATAAACTTATACCCGCGGGATTTTCAGTGCGCAATAATCCGCATAAACTGGCGGATGAGATAGATCTTTCCGCTCTGCGATGCGCCCAGCACGTCAAACTTGACCGTGCGTACAAGAGCATAGGTACGCTTGGCGGTGGTAACCATTTCATTGAAGTGTGCAAGACCGATTCGGGCGAACTGTACATTGTCGTACACTCCGGCAGCCGCCATTTGGGCAATGAAGTTGCCGAATACTACCA
>Ga0123355_10017002_pt1 | contig 11481 bp, 8 predicted proteins | sample TergutEmb28metaG_3_FD_89872 | JGI IMG/M metagenome (GOLD analysis project Ga0123355, IMG submission 89872) | Embiratermes neotenicus P1 segment gut microbial communities from Petit-Saut dam, French Guiana - Emb289 P1 | ecosystem: Host-associated > Arthropoda: Insects > Digestive system > Gut ...
GCTGACGGTCTCGGTGGGGGTAGGGTGTGTGGGGGGGGGGGGGGGGGGGGGGGGGGGGTAGTAATCCAAATGGCCGCCCCTAACAGAAAGTTAATTTAAATTTTCTTGGCCTCAGGAAATAACATTTTAAAGAGGAAATTAAATTGTTTTGTGTCCACAAATTTTTATTAACCTTGGGTAGTAGTATGTAGTCCTGGTAAATTGAGGTTTGGTAGGTAGCATGGGGTCGGTATTCGCTTGGCGAGGGTGAGTGACTTAGCGACTATCTGTGCAAAAACATGTATCATTTTTCATTGACTGTACCAGCTCCAAGTGATTTAGCAGCCTAAGTATTTGGACTTATTTTTCACTTACATCTAGCGCGATAAAACATATGCTAGCCTCACACCCAAAGCCTCCGTTTTGCTCTTCCTTTCCTCACTTCCTCGCCCCGCATGCTACAGTGTAACAGAACGGAATAGTAATATGGTGTTTCAATAGTCAAACAGTCGTCTTCAGGCCACTCTCTTTTACAAAAATATTAATTATGTCGTAGTTACATGACTCTGCATCAGGGATTCAGATCTCTCAATATAAAAAGTAAATTGTTAAAATGCGTCGATTAAACTAACGAAAGTTAAATGGCTGGTTAAGCTTTTAAGTAATTGTGACGCGTGTTGTGTGAAGCAAGGTGTTGTTTATTGTTAGACCCAAATCTGATACATACGAGGTCGGACAATAAAGTAATGAGACTGGTTCCAAAAAAGGTTTTGTTTTATTTTATTTATTAATCAACTACAATGTGTCACCTTCAAAGTACATCCCTTATGCCTGCAAACACCTTTTCCAGCGGTGCTGCCATTGTTTGTGGCATTCCTGGAACACATTTTGTGGGAGGTCGTTTTAAGACCTGCGTTACAGACCTCTGGATGTTGTCTGTTGACTCAAAATGGTGTCCTTTCACTGCCGATTTTACTTTTTGAAATAAAAAGAAGTCGCAAGGTGCGAAATCAGGTGATGAAGGAGGCTGCAGCATGACCATAATGCATTTGGATGTCAAAAACTGCGCTCAACCGCGCATCCCGCTGTTGCTGTGTGAGATTCCTGGGCACCATCTTGACACAAATTTTTCTCATCCCCAATTCTTCAGTCAGTATCAAACGAACGGTTTCCCGGTTCATGTTCACTTCACCAGTAATCATTCTGACTGTTAATCTTCAATCAGATCGAACAAGTTCTCTTACCGTGCTGTTTTGTCACCTGTCCGTTTTGCTGGTGGTCGTCCGCTGCCCTGCTCACCAACAAGGGTTCTGCCTTCAGAAAGCATTTTGTACCAGCGAAAGGCTTGTGCTTTAGACATTGCATCATCTCCAAAGGCCTGCTGAAGTGTTCCATGTGCTGTTGTGGCATTGTTACCGAGTTTAACACACGCACACACAAAATGGCATACCGCTGCGCGATGTTCCGTGCTTCCATTTTCATGACGAGGTTCACAAACAGCTCCGGACGTGTCAAGCACCTACTCGACATCGAGGCATTGCACAGCCATGCCGCTGCAAGTGGGGATGGAGGAAGGACCAAGGTCAAAGGCTGTCCGTGCTAGCGGACTGCAGTATTGCCTGTACAGCTAGGAGGAAATTAATCTCATTACTTTATTGTTGAACGTTGTATAATGTTAATTTTGCCACGTCCGATCCAAATAAACCGACGAAACACAACACAAACTCTGCAGTAATTATACATTTATGAAACATATTTACAACTTTGCAGCTTCGCTTTGTCAAATGTTCGTGTTGTCTACAATTCTGTCATGTCCCGTTGCCAGTCGGTAAGGATCACAAGGTTTCTGTGGTGAAATGCAGTGTGGACAGCACAAAAACAAAACAGGAACAGCTAAACTTTCGCAGTGTAAATATGCAGTTATGGTGTCACATGTTGGGACATTGTGTGTAGTTTTGTGCTGTAAACATGGATGCCAGCATACCGATCCGAAAGTGGAGTACAGAAGAGGCATGCGAATTGATAGAAGTGTGCAGAGAATGTTCATTATTATTGTTCCTTTCATGTGTGGACTTAATCCTTATCCTGCTAACGTGGAGAATATGGTGAGCTAATAATGCCAGCAAATGGCAGATGGGATTTAATTCGGCGTTTAAAGGGTTAAAAATATACTTTAAGAAAGGAACGTATTGAAGGAAAGAGGAAATGCGTTGAAAACCACTTTAGTTGAAGTAGGCAGGAGCCTTAGAAATATGAATTTACTATGCCCTCACAAGTGATGCATTTACCCCCCACCCCCCCAATGCAGTGGTGAAGCAGTTTCACCTCCAGATGGTTTGACAAAAACTCCGGAAATGTCAGCAGCATGATTATCTGACATTAAGGTAAACACGTGATTTCAATAACTTTATTGTATTGTTAATCTAATACATATGTGATTAGACAGTTTTAACAACGTTAGTCAAGCTTAAAATATTATTCCTGAGGAGAAAAGTAGTAGTGGTTTTGATATTGAATTCTTTTAAAATAGCTGTGTGTGGATAGTCGTTTCACTTTTGTTTCTGTTCGATTTCTGTTTTTGTCAATGTTGTATGGACACGACCTATTGCCATGGGGCAGCCACATCACTTGTCATCCACCAGCGTCATCCGTGCCTGCATCTGAATGTCAGTCGTGCACCTCCTCCATTGTCCTGATTCTCGGATACCAGATGGAGTTCGACAATTGCCAATGTAGTGGTCTTATAGTATTCACTTTTTTTTGAGTGCTTTGCTTTGTTATCAAAACGAATAGAAATAATTTGTTCTGCCGTAAAATGTCAATTGTACCGACGAGAATGCAGTTATGCCCCTAGGTAACGTACGGTTATGACATTCACTCAGACGATTGTTATGGAGCTCACCGCGGAGATCGCAACTGTTCAACAGCAGTACGTGTAGACCACTAATACCGACTTTTATCCAAGATGGACGGAATGTAAAAGATATAGTCAAAGATTCATTTTTTCTTTGGCGCAGCAGTCCAAGTTAAGCCTATGCCGTCTAATTGTTGAGGTTTCTATATAACGCACATTAGACACACACAAGCGCGGTAGGACTCCTCTGGACGAGTGATCAGCTCGTCGCAGAGGCCGCTACCAGCACGACACAACATGGCAAGGGGCAAATATCCATGCCCTCAGCGGGATTCGAACCCGCAATCCCAGCAGTCGAGCGGCTGCAGACCTACGCTTTAGGCCACATTGCCATCAGGATCGGCAGACATTCATTTAGGCGCTTGTATAAAATACAGCTTTTTCTATGCACATTTTCATGAAACTCGTGACCAATTACTGTATTATATGTAGATTTTCAGTACTAAAGTTCAACTGAATTGGTCAAGTAGTATTAATATGACAAGCATAGATTTATTTAAGTCCTTGTGTAAAGTATGAAACTTATTCTCGGGGTTTCTTGAAATTTATGATTTTTTACTGCACTATGTGTATTCTATAGAGCTTCGATTGTGCGTTGCGCCTGAGCCTAAGTGCGTAAACTATCTTCCTATCAAATAAACAAAAGAAGGGCAAAAAATGAAATTGATGCTGAGCATTAGGTGTACAGGATGTTGAGAGAACATTCATATGTTGAACTATTTTTGACAAGTCTGATCTTCATATTCACGAAATTTGTGAATACGTGCATTATAATAATGGATATGATGATACTGTTATATGAGAGTGCTTACTTAAGTACCTACTGTGACGGCTTGAAAATACCACCTAAAAGGGAAGGTAAGTTGCGGAATGCCACTGTACATGATAAATTATTGTTGCAACACACATACAGTTCATATCTTAGTGGGTTAATAAATCGCATTTTTGTTTGCGTATTTACTTACTTACTCCATGGAGCAGGGTAAATCTTCAGAAACTACCCGGTTCTCAGCTAGTCAAGAAATTCCCCGCATTTTATGGACCCGGAAGATTCATTACCGCACTTACAAGTGTACCGCCTGTCCCTCTCCTGAGTCACATTTTGACTACGAATTTACCTACATAAGCTGAACAGGCTGCGTGTCTTACTACCAGCCTGTCACCTACCCATTGTCACTAGTCTCCAGAAAACTGTCGTAGCTACCTCATGGCAAGATTGTGCAATACGTAGTGTCCCACCAGCCCATCGCAGCAATTTTTTCTTTCACACTAATTGAATAACATCCGCTATTCGGGCGAATTCGAACGTATGCGCGAGAGTTTCTAGGCTTCTTATCGCGAATTCGCTTCAGCGTTGCCACCATTTTTATTGATTTAACAATTTTTTGTTTGCAGAAAAATATGGAAGAATGGAACACAAAGAAAAATAAAAGAACTTTCCCAAAAAGCTAGAAGACGAAAAAGTTAAATGTTGCCAGCACTTGATCGGCTTTTTAATAGAAATTAAACCAAATTTACTTGTTGAATCTCAAATACATTTTTAGGTGCTTGCTAATGCAAATGCACTCCACTTATATTTATTTACTAATTCCTATCATTTTTCTTTTACCATATGTTGTGTATACGAATAAAAAATGGATTCTGTTCGACATTATTTATAGTAAACTATGGATCAGGAGATTGAAATCAGACTCCTAAATGCAAAAGAACTCCCCGGTTTTTTGTACGAATTAACGGTATAGAACAGTTTTATTTGAAATCGAAGCCTATTTGTGGTAATCTTATAAAATGCGGTCTTCTTTTCTTTACTACGACAGGGCTCTTCGATAAGTTTGCATAGGGTGCCAGAAATCTTAGCTGTGCCACACATTGGGGCTGTAAAGCAGTATATCATGTCAGTCACTCTAAACCTGGCCTTGACCTGGGACAGGTAAACGCAACATAATTCGAGTCTATTCACGCCATCTGAAGGAAGAAAAGAATTGTTTATATAACGTGGTTTCAATTGTATGCAAATAAATGCAGTTGTGCCATTCATTTGCCCAGCTTTCTACTGGTTGAGCCGTCTTAGGTCACCGGACAGCGTGAGAAGCGGCTGTTCGATAAAATTATCAGGTACATTAGTGTCCCTTCAGTTTATTTTGGAGAAAGTGCACAGGACTGTACGCAGAAACGTAAGTTTGTGATGATAACGCATAACTGCAGTATGGAGTAGAGCAGCAGCACCCTGAAGATTGTTGTGTTATAGGGTGTATCGCCTTGTATTCTGGTAACTGATTACCAACGTTTTGCATGTATTTTCTGCCTCCATGCTCAAGGTAGAAAAACTGGATCCAGCAGGTTCTTCTGAAACTTGCAAATATTTACCACAATACACGGCTTCATAGTCGCTACCGCGAGAACTTAACAAGCACTCGTGACCTAACCAACTAGCACTGTACAGGCCTACTTAGGGCGTTGTGATACGTTATAACTTCAGAGAAGATTCAGTTGCAGCGGAAACACAATGGCTACTTTACTGTTGCCATGTTCCTAAGTTGTCTTTGGAAAACTTTCCTTTATACAACATTAAGAGACGCATAGTCATTATTTTCATTATGTTTTTCGGTAGAGAATTTGAGACCGATTGTATGAGTAACAGACTACTGTTCAGTTACAGTATTTCCATGTTTTTGTTTTTGTAAAGAACTCCGCGAAGACAATTTAATTCCGCATATGATCGAAGCAGAAACTAACTAAGGGTTACTTATTACATTCTTTTATTTATGAGATGGAGAAAACGAGTACCACATGATTACCAAATTGCAATTCAGAGCAGATCCTTTAAGTCGTGTGTCAAGTCGTACTGTTGGTTTTAGACGCAGCCTGTCAGGGAGTTCGTTAGTTAAGTTCCAACAATTCGGAAGAACGCGCTGTCTTAAGGGAGTTTTCTTATTATGCAGGAACAGTAACAGAAGTAAATAAAGTGGCACGTCTTCGGTTTGCCATTGGAACCTCCGGATATGGAGGTGAAGTAAAGCTGTCCCTGTGCATATTGAAGCACAACGCTATGAAGTCGTATGGCGGAGTGGAGATGTAACTCCATGTTTTCTTAACCTTGCCACTAGACTGAGGAACGTGGCCGGCTGTACACGTGGGCCACTTGACCATGGCAGTGACTGAATAATAACAGGCTGGGTTGGACCGACAGCCTGCTTAGGCACTTGAGAGAAGGAAACGTCTCTTTTTGCTGCCAGCCATCCAATTGCGAATCCAATGCTGCAAGATACAGAGAGAATTAAGAATATGTAGGCTTGTAAGCTACATGCAGTCCTGGGCAGCAAAGAAGGATGTTTGAGCAAGAGGCTAGCAACCTTTTACCGTAAAGAATATGAAGTTACGGCATATTACATATGGCCTCTGATTTGGCCGGATTCTTTGCGGGTCCTTTGGAGAACATAATGGACATTTGTACTCTATAAACATTGGAAAGTTCTTTATTAAATGAGCGAATTCTAGGTCCTGATTAACGACTGTGCTTTAATGAGTTAGAAAACTGCTGAAGTTGACAGCATTTCTTTGCGTTGCTTCTTCAAGAGTAACATGAACTATTGCCATTTTTCTTTTGTCAAGACAAGAGTAAAACTTTTGCCGCCATAGGTTGACAATTTGATAATTCTAATACTCGTGATGGGAAGGGTTTTGAGCAAACGTTTGTATTGACATGTATCGTGCTGACATTCGGAATGTTAAGTGCTTACGTTGTTCTGCTTTTTAAATTGTGATGTACTCGTTAGCCTCAAAATAACAATTTGCAATGGCTCTGACATCGCTCACCTTTATTTTTACAAGTTATTCAAACTCACTTCTTATTAAATGGGCTCCTTATTCAATTTCACATCTGCTTGCAGTTTGTTAGCAATGAACTCTTAGTGCTAGTCAGTAACTCCGCGCACTTTCTAAGTTCACACATCCTTTACCTTAATTTTGAGCATCTGTTGATAAGCTCGTGATGTGATGTTGGATAACTCTTGGTGGTCACCCAGCACGTCGTGACGGAATCCACGAAGTTGTAAAAGTGACTAAACGCAGATTTTGAGACAGTTTCAACAATAATCTTTCAGTCAGACATGGTTGATGTAACGTCACCGTGGCGAAGACAGTGAAATCGACAGACTTCCTGTTACTGCTGCTATTTGGCGGGTGTTGTTACTCAGCATACTGAATGTTTCATTACGCTAAATTTCCATGTTCTGAAACTCACCATGTTAATTTAACAGGCTACACTCACAAATTAGGAAAAACGTCTTCTCGGAAACCAAGTGTGAAGTGCTAGAAAGCGAGTCATTTAAGATAAACAAATTTGGACACCTGCAAATAAAACATGGATTTTGTATTTTTATTTTTAAAACTAAAGGCTGAAATTGTAGGGAAAGCTAACAGTTTTTTGGGGGAAAACGATGCATTTGCCCAGCCCCTTATCATAACCGTTGCACAGTGTGTAATTGTTTATACTGCCATCGAAATTGTATATTAGATGTGTCGAGAGAAGTTGACCAGTTTTAGGCACTGGGTAAGAGGATGAAAGGCAGATACAATAGTTGGGACATCTGGCCAGAGATACAGCAGTGTTAGGACAGTAATAGATATGGAGAACAGACTAGTTAGGAGATAGGGTAGTTGGCTAGCGGATAGCAAGAGGGACTTTGTGTTTGTTCCATTTGTCAACGTCGAAATTAATGGCTTTCGAACGTCCTGGAGTAGCTGAAATTTTGGACAGACAGCTTTCGGACATTTTAAATTCTACCGGGGGGGGGGGGGGATACAAATGGGTAGCGTAGTTGTGTCACGCACTTAGAAATACATGTGCGTAGGGTAGTGGTTGAAGAATGGCGAAGAGCAACTGCTGTCTTCAATGATTGCTTGAATAAAACAGTGACAAGGTATCGTTCTGGTTGTTCACCCGTGCTGCTTAATTGTTGGCCAGGTGGTTAAGAACTGTATCAGTGTTATTAATATTGACTTGCTTAGTTACTATTTATTCACCTTTGGTATAACTTTGCAAGTTGGCTCAAACTGTAACCCTTCAGGCTTGTGTTCACGGAGATGCCTGGTTCGAATCTCGATTGAGACACCAACTGTGGCACGTGATAATTTCGTAGCTATTCCGAGTCACTCCAGGCAAATGTGGTAGTCCCTCTGTTACCCGGGCTATGGGGGGGTTGGAGATCAGGAGAAACTTCATGGTGTAGATAACATACAAAAAATTCATCGTTTACAGTTTAAGCGTAACTCCTTAACTGTCAATACTGTACCTCACAGTTTACGAGTACAATAACAAAGACTGCCTGCCTCTTCCCGCTTCGCACACGCTACTCGTCTCAGAGTACTGATTCTTTCAGGTACCCCCTGCCCAGTCCGGACCATTGACTGGAAAACTCGAGGAAAGAACTGGTTATTTTTAGTCCAAAACCAATGCTAACGAGAAGCGGAAGCATGTAAAATTATCGGGACCCAACACTCCAGCAGGGGGCCCGGGGCTCGACAGAATTGCATAGGTTTTTGTTTTTTTCGTTAGTATCATTATTTGTCGACTGTAAAAATTAACCCCTTCAGACCAAGCACAATTTTCTCTGCAACGTGGAGTTAGTCTTTCCGACTTAGTGTTAAGATATTTTAGCCGGTCCGCCCTTCCTGGGGAGCCCGGAAAATATTTTTCACTAGGGCCCTAACCCGCTTTCGACGCAGCAGGTCAACTACTGACCATATATTCTACATTCGTCATATACTGAGGAAAATGGGAATACAACAAAGCAGTGCATTAGCTCTTTATAGACTTCTAGAAAGTTTATGATTCGGTTAGGAGGGGAGTCTTTTATAATATTCTCATTGAGTTTAGTATCCCCATGAAACTGGTAAGGATAATAAAAGTGTGTCTCACTGAAACGTAGGTTGGCAAGAATTTGTCTGACATGTTTCCTATTAGGAATGGTCTGAAACAAGGAGATGCTCTATCGCCATTGCTGTTCAACTTTGCTTTAGAATACGCCATTAGGAGGGTTCAGGTAAACCAGGATGGCTTGAAATTGAATGGTGAACATCAGCTTCTGGTTTATGCCGATGATGTTAATATGTTGGGTGGAAGAGTAAGTACTATAAAGAAAAACATAGAAGCTTTGGTATTGGCTAGTAAGGAGATTGGACTAGAAGTAGAAGTTTCGAGATCGTAATGAAGAACGAAGTCACAATATAGAGATTGATAATAGTACCTTTGAAAGGGTGGAAGAGTTCAAATATTTGGGAACAACATAAACAAATCAAAATTCTATTCAGGAAGAAATTGAGAGCAGATTGAAGTCGGGGAATGCTTGCTATTATTATGTGCGGAATATTTTGTCTAGTTTATTATCCAAAAATTTAAAGATACGATATACAGAACTATAATTTTGCCTGTTGTTTTGTATGGGTGTGAAAATTGGTCGCTCACATTGAGGGAGGAACGTAGGCTGACGGTGTTTGAGAATAAGGTGTTGAGGAGAATATTTGGGCCTAAGAGGCACGAGGTAACAGGGGAGTGGGGAAAACTACACAGTGAGGAGCTTAATGATCTGCACTCCTCACCCAGTATTGCTCGGGTGATAAAATCGAGAAGAATGGGATGGGCGGGACATGTAGCGCGTATGAAGAAGAGGCTTAAAGAGGGTTTAGGTGGGGAAGCCTGAGGGAAAGAGACCACTTGGGAAACACAGGCGTAGATGAGAGGATAATATTAGGATGGATCTTCAGGAAGTGGGATGTGGGGGCATGGACTGGATCGAGCTGACTGAGAATAGGGACAGGTGGCGGGCACTTGTGACTGCGGTAATGAACCTTCTGGTTCCATAAAATGCGGGGAATTTTTTGACTAGCTGAAAACCTGTTAGGTTCTCAAGAAGGACTCTGCTCCACGGAGTAAGTAAGTAAGTAAGTAAGTAAGTAAGTAAGTAAGTATGTATGTATGTATGTAAGTCCCGAACCAACTGTCGACGACCTTGTTCAGAAATGACCGAATCTTCCGGGGAGCATAACTAGCACCACAAATGCTTCCTTCCATACTCTTTTCCAGCTTAAGACTTTCCAGGCATTCAATGCTGTATGATGTGAATTACAGACAGCATAATGAAGTAACTATAAGTATACATTTTATGTTTATTACCCGTCTTGTATCACTACATGTCCTGTGTTGAATACTACTGTGCACACAATCCGACCTACGTCACGCTGTTTTGTTTATACTTACCCGCGAATACTGCTGAGAACGGAAAACCGACAAGTGATGAACGAGCGACTGAAAGGAATGGGCAGGAAAACGGGCTGTAATCCGGGACTCGTTTCGTGTGTGCCTGTAGAAAACTTAACCAATTTATCGTACGTGTGCAAATGTGTTATTGAATTGTTAGTTTGTGAGAAGATTGACACACGTGTCATTCCTTGCAGGAGGTAATGACCTGCACTTGTACCTTGGAGTGTGTTTTAAACGGACAAGAAAACAGTCCAGTCGGTACCAATACAAAGAAAATACGCAATTTCGAAATAGAAACAACAGTTGAAATATTTACGAAACTCAGGTCATCTTGCCGTACGGTATTACAGGTCTAAATGCTTTGTATCCGGTACTTACTGCACTTCTTCATATTTTGGTACGTTAACAAGGGGAAGTTGCAAAAATGCTTTTACCTCCGTCATGAATACAATCTGTGGTGAAAATTGAAAGTTGGTTAAAATTTGGTACTTTATTCGGAGACGTAATTATGTTTTATTGTTGCCGACTAATTACATTGTCCTAAGATCGCTCTATTCGAGTGAAATGGTGTCAGGATGCTCAGAAAGCCGAGGAGGTATAAACATTATGCGAACGCCACATTATGTTACGTTACACGTACATTGACTATCTTGTGTAAATGAATTTTGATACTGTAGACTTCCAAAAAGTTTGTGTGCATATTCCAACTTTGTTTTAAATTCAACAGTAATAACTGGCACTTTAGAAGAAGACATACACTTTTTGGGATGTTTCTCTATCTCGTTAAATATTTGTCAGAATGTAAGATATTTCGGGCAAAAGTAATGAAACAGACATTTTATATTTAATGTACATTTCCCACAGGTCTTCAGGTTCTTGCAGTCATTACAATTTTATGGTATTACTGGCAAAGCCAGATCATGGCTCTAATCATACTTTATCAATAGATATCAAAGGGTCCAACTGTCTGATGAATCCACAAATCTCTCAACATGGGAAAAAATAAGTGATGGTGTCCCTCAAGGTTCGATTTTGGGTCCTCTGCTGTTCCTAATTTACATAAATAACTTGCCTAAAATATTGGATGATTACGCAATACCCGTATTGTTTGCTGATGATACTGGCATAATAGTTAAAGGTTCAAACACAAGAGACTTTCAAGTTAATATGGACAATACTTTCATTCACGTAAACAAATGGTTTAAAACAAATCTGCTTACGATAAACACTAATAAAACCCATTATATTCAATTTAAAACCAAGAACAAACCCACAATAGATATAAAAATCACTTGTAATGAGCAACCAATCACAAATGTACATAATA
>Ga0123355_10017003_pt1 | contig 11481 bp, 9 predicted proteins | sample TergutEmb28metaG_3_FD_89872 | JGI IMG/M metagenome (GOLD analysis project Ga0123355, IMG submission 89872) | Embiratermes neotenicus P1 segment gut microbial communities from Petit-Saut dam, French Guiana - Emb289 P1 | ecosystem: Host-associated > Arthropoda: Insects > Digestive system > Gut ...
AAAAAAAAAAAAAAAAGTAGGTGGGGGGGTTGATGTTTTGGTGGGGGGGGGGGGGGGGGGGGGGGGTGGTGGCAGTTGCCGAAGAGTCAGATTTTTGGAATTTTGTTGAATCATAGAGGAGAGCATAAGGTACACAGAATTATATTTTACGGGCTTTCATTCCTAATAAGATCACTGAAATTGCCAAAAATCCTTAACTGGCCCATCGAAGGCAACCTTACTCTATAAGTAAAATTATCCCTTTGCGTGACATGATGGTATATGGCGGAGGGAAGGAATAGCGCCACTCATTCTTAACCTGGGAACTAGGTGCAGTTTAATGAGCAGTTTCACGCCCCGCACATTTTACTGTCAAAAGAAAGGTCCCGGCACCCATTAAACAGGAGGCTTGGTGGGCCCCATAGCCTGTCTGGGTGATTCGGACAAGAGATAGAGCCTTTGCCGGGAATTGAACAGCGATTCTTCGAATAAAAATATGTTAAGTCTTCACGTAGAGAAATACGCCAATTCTTGATTACATTTACAAAGAAATAGCAACATAACTCTTCTAATACAAAACCCTTTACGAAGAGTATCACCTGCAACACATTTTTCTTCCCATCACAAATGACAGGATACAACGACCACTCCTAGACAAAACTTACACTTCACGACGCATTATCCTGCAAAAGTAACCAGATTTCTATGAACTCACGTGGTAGTCTTTGTTTCTACGGCGTGCAGTAAATTCTTTCTGCCGTTTCAGAGGGACGTGCATCCTCACTCTTCAGGGAGAATAAATTTGGTTGTGGTGGATGCTGAAGTGAACGGGAGGAGAAATTAGTCGTCATCTCCTACTGCCGTTCTGTATTTATGATTGGCTATAATCCTTGCAATCTTCTTATAGACAATAACTGGGGACACTTTCCGTCCATATCAACTCAGCATCGTCCGAAACCAAATTCTCTCTGAGGAAGCAGACAGCACTTTTCTCTGGAACGTCCAAACAAAATTATGCTACACGGTATTAGAACATAGGTTACTGATTTTTAAGCAAAACCCGCCGCGGAAGTCTGCAAAATTATATATTTTTTAAACTGTATTATATTTTTTTCAGGCCAAGCAAAACCAAAAGGCGAGAAGCATAATTATCGTAGTTTTCTTATAATAAAAAAAAACAACTGGTCCCGTCCTGATCCTGCTCGCAAGCTGGCAGCAAACCAGTATGACATATACCATTGCTGCGTGTACAGTGAAAAACTCCTGATGATGGACAGAGGAACTGTTCGAAACATGTAGAGTTTTATCCCAAAAATAAATTTGAGAAATTAGCCTGGCTAGTTAGTTTTATTACAAGGATTTATCACGATGCACGGTCACCTGAACGTCAAATTTATCATAGCTTTGTAAGATCATATTTTCTGTTTTTAGTATTCATCCATTCACTTGATCTATTAAGTCATGCTGAGAGAAACTCCGCGCTCTTTCATGGAGATTTTCCACGTGTAAACTAAATCACAGTTACGAATGACAATAGATGGCCCTCTTGTAACCCACAACGGCTAACGTTCATTTATCTCTTGTACAAAACTCATTCTAGTTGAAAGTGCAGTCACGTCACTGACCCACAAGGTAACAACAGCTTGTGGCACATAAATCATCAGCGAGCGCTCTGAATTCCTCTTCTTGTTAACCGTGAACTTCGAAGATGAACAACTTCAGAATTTTACTTCCTGCTGTTTCTGTAAGCTGTTTAGTCTGGTGTTGTTCATAATTTCATTAGAATTTTAACCCAGATTTCTTTAAGCTTTAGGTTGTATTCTTACCAAGAATATTGTCAATACAACCACCGTGTCTGCGAGTGCACACTCACGTCACTACCATCCTTCCATCTTGGAAAGACTAATACAAAATTTGATTTCATTTATTGTTGTTCCGCAATTGTTACTTCAAATTTATACTCGTACCTACTTACTCCATGCAGCAGAATACTTCTTGAGAAGTAACCTGTTGTGTGCTAGTCAAGAAATTCCCCGCATTTTATGGAACCCGAAGGTTCATTACCGCATTCACAAGTACCCGCCACCTGTCCCTATCCTGAGCCAGCTCGAGCCAGTCCATGCTCCCATATCCCACTTCCTGAAGATCCATCTCAATATTATCTTCCCTTCTACACTTGGGTCTTCCAAGTGGTCTCTCTCAGGTTTCCCCAGTAAAACCCTGTATATGCCTCTTATCTCTCAAATATATGCTACATGCCCCGCCCATGCCATTATCTTAAAATTTCTACTCTACATATTCCCAACTGTAATCAGACTATGGCGTCTTTTTTATGTGTAATATCTCTAAAGAAGTATCTTTGCACGGGCGTTTTATCATTGCACACCGTACAGAAGTGAAAACATATGCACCTTCAGAAAAGTTGTAGATGTTGCGAAATATATGACCATATTAAGTGGCGCTAATGTCGCTTCCACCTCAGAAGTCGAAGGACCGTCTTCTTATTATTATTAATTGTAGGATATTATTAACTACGAAGTTGGCATCGCCTAGAGTGATTCACGGGTTTTAAAGGTAAAGACAAACTTCGGTATCGTCGACCCTCTCCAGTGCCTTAAGGCATAGATGAGTATTGGTGGTATAGCTCCACACATTCTTAACCTCGGTCCTCGATAGACGTGAGTGGTCAACTTAATGTGCTGGCCACTTTACGCTTGGAGAAAGATCTCCGGTACCCATTGAATTGGTGATTGTGTTGGTGTACCAAGACACGCGTGGGCATTTTGGGAAAGAAAATCGATTCGTCCTGCCGGGAAACTAACCCGGAACGGTCCATTCCATAACCAAATCACTGTACCGGCTATACAGCGCTTATACCACATTAACTGAAAATCGAACTGCTGCTTCACACGTGGAAAGGGAAGACACGAAGATTAGCACAGAATGAACTGATTCAGTTAGCCATAAACAAGGAACGTTGGTTGGAAAGGCCTGAACTCAAAGGCTAGTAAGGAGGTTGGTGTAAAAGCTAACTACCGTTTTACAGGCACGTTTGTTCACAAATAGGAGCAGATTAAGTTGCAGAACTGCTTGATGCTTGATTCCTACTGAAAGTATGTAACTTTACGCTGGTTGCATCAGAACGCGAAATTTTGCCTACGTAAAATGGTCTGACGTTGCTCGAGAGCAATGATTGAAGAGAATATCTGGTCAAGGAGAAAGGAAGTAACGCGATAATTTGAGAGACTTGATCATAAGGAGGGCGGCTTCACGACTTTTACTGTTCAGCAGATGTTAAGGTTACGAAATGAAGGAGGATAGGATGGGCACGGCGTGAATCATTTGAGAGACATACGAAGATATAGGACAAACCTGAATGGAATAGACCATTGGGAGACATAGACGTAGATGGATGGAAAATATTTCAACGGGAATCACGATGTCATGGAATGTAGCTCCGCATTCGTTGGTACCTATCGACCGAATTACTCGGCGCCACGTCCTCGAAGACCATAAACATCTCATTAACTGCTACGGTAAATTGATCTTACAATTTTGAAATTAATCTCGAAAAGAGAGCGCCGGTGTAATCTGAATTCATGAAACAGGATGGGGTCTGGTACGGGGCTCTCTGAAAGACGGTAATGGACTTTCGAATTGCATGAAAGTTCGGTAATTTGTTGACCAGCTAAGCAATAATCAGCTTCTCAATAACTAAGTTTATATGCTTATGTTTCTGTGATGGAACGCAACACAATGGCATTACAATCTGCTAGAAATTGGTCTTTGGTGAGTTTTGAACGACTCTGGAAGGGGCCTGTCTTTTTTATCTCAGCTCATGCTAACGCCTGCGCCTTCTGTACTTGGACTAATATTTATATGGTTATTAAGAGTTTGGCCGAAAATACGTTCTCTAGCACCACTGTCCACTCCGAACCGCCATGTTATTGCGAACTGTGTATTCCGTGATGTGGTACATAGAATGTACCAAGGAATTCATTTTCAAATCGTCATACGGTTGCAAGATACGCGCCAGATTGCACTTCCCTGTCCCGACTTTCATGAAACTCACAAAAGTTGAGACAGAATGACCTTAAACTCTTTCATACCGAATTTCAGGGACATCAGTTATGGATAGAAATTCATTTACGCCCAGAAAGTAAGGTGTGACTTTCTGTGACAGTCACCGAATAAATTTTTGTGGACGTCTCATGTATCGAATTTTATTCAAATCAGACGAAAAATGCAGCAACTATGGGCAAAATGTCATTGACACCCTTAAGTAAAGTATGGGTTTCACTACACCGATTTTCTGCAAACTTGTAATTCCATAATATAATTATATTAAGATATTCTATACCGAATTTTACCCAGATCTGTCAAGATATACGGGAAGGACGGGTAGAAATTCATTACGCCCGTAAGTAAAGTATGACTGTCACTGAACCGATTTTGACGAAATTCGCGCTTGTTAGGCGAATTTTTGTAAAGAACTCCTATGCCGAATTTCATTCAAATCCGACAAACGACGTAGTCTCTCGTACTAAGTTACAGGCAGACGTACCGACGGACAGACTGATGGGCGTGGTCTCCACGTGAGGCGTTCGTCTTTTTTTTACTTCGTAAAGCAAGCCTAAAACGATATTCAACGACAAGAATCAATGCGCTGTACTCCTGCAGCATGTAACACTTACCTCAGTGGCGGTGAAAGCAAAGAATAATAATATGATGGTGCAAGTTGCACTATAGTGTGCTCTTCCTGCCATTCTTGTTGTGAACTTGTATCACTCTGTTCCAAGAACTCCTACTGCCTTCCACTAGAACCAGCAACGTTGACTCGTGCTGCACACTGTCGCCACGGATGTGCCACTCTCTATCTGCCAGCTGTGCGACTGTCTGATGGAAAGGAATTATGGATAATGTCATCAGCCCAACCAGAGCCAAGAGCCTGTTACGTCAGCGCAACGTATCTGCTCACCACTGGTTGTGGAACGCAACCTAATTTACGTTTGCTCTGTCGGGCATTTGTCTGGCTTCACTGACATCGGGCCAAGGAGGTGTGGTAAAGTAACGGCCTAGAACCATACAGTAACACATGTTTTAGAGTTCCAAGTAAGTGCGTAGAAACATCTTTACCCTGACTTTCATTAGTGCTGTTTACGGTCCTGGCCGGTAACTAACCCAATACAGCGGTCTGGAAAATACATGTACATACACAAAATACGTCACACGTTATTTCCAAGCTTACGGGAGTTGTGATAGAGAATATCATCTTCTTTGGTTCTAAACAATTGCCATCTAAAATAAGCCCACGAAAAAAACAATTAAAAACTTTCTTCCGTTGGGTAAAGTAAGGGTTAGAGCATGCAAAATAGTTCGTGTGCTTAATTAATAATCCAGAACGACAAAATTCTGTCTGTGTGTGGATGTTATTGTGTGTTTAAGAAATAAACTTCGCATATTGTTAAGCAAATTATGTGGTAATTACTTCAACTTCGAACTGTAGTGCCTACAAATTAAATCGTGCTAAGTAGGTAAAATACCATAACACGGAAATTAAATAGGAGAATCCATAATGTACGGTATAAATAACCAACGAAATGCTCTTCAGTGTCTATGATGTATTTTATTCACGTAAATAAAATACACCACAAACACTGAAGTGCATTTTGTTGGTTATTTGTGTATATTATGGAGCTAATTAATGCACGGAAGACGGAACTTATTCAAAGAAATACGAAAAATTTAAAAATACGTGAGAGTGTTTACCCATATGTCTTTGTAGTAGAGTTTTGTCGGATATGCCAGAACTTACAATTCTTCCCACTTAACACCTAATGGTGCCAACATAGGCGTAACTTGGGGGGGGGGGGGAATGGGGGATAAATGCCCCTGACCAATATTTTTTCTAGCTATGAATAGTTCTTTTTGGATACTGAGTTCGAGAGGGTCAAATCATAAAATTGGGGTGAGAGAGGGAAAGCGGTGAAGGGGTGTATGTATACTAAGGGCTGGTTCAAACCAATCTTCCACCAGTTTCTGACTTGACTCCTTCGTAATTTTCCTAATACTTATGGTCGATTTTCCACCAAGTTACGCCTGTGGCTGTTACTACAGCTGTCTCTGTCCTCTGTCATGTTAAATTGCACGCAACTTCCGTCTGTGAAAGAAGACGCCATATCTCGAAACACTGGCGAAGCGATTGGTTCCGACTCCGACCGCAGCAGCATTCACTGCACTCTTTGGCGAAGACTTCCTTAGCTGAATTTTTTTTTTGTCATTTCTGCGAAACTCCTGCGTTTCTTCAGAAAGATGACTGACAGGAAGCTGCCTTTGCTCTGGCCTGTGCACACATGCAGTTCCAACAAGAGTCTTGCCAATGCAGATGGATACTTTTGTTGGCATACTTGAAGGTTGTTTGACCGTTCATCTTCCTCATGAAATAAAGTGAAATGCCAATTTGATGCAACTAGGTAATTCTATTGATGTATTCTTAGCTCTACATGTTTCGGGTACATACGCCAATCATCAGGAGCATTAGACGTTAAGTTGCACCATATGGTTTTCAGCACCGAGTTTTTGGATGGGTGGTGGTCTTGACAGCCGCTGCGTAGGTCGTGTGTACGGTGCGGATGGTGCCGTGCGAGTCGCACAGCACCATCCGCACCGTAAACACGACCTGCGCAGGGGCTCTCAAGACCACCACCCATCCAAAAACTCGGTGCAGAAAACCATATGGTGCAACTTAACGTTTAATGCTCCTGATGATGGGCGTATGTACCCGAAACATGTAGCTAAGTATACACCAATAAAATTACCTCGTTGCATCAAGTTGGCGTTTCACTTTATTTCATTCGGTTGGCATAATTATCGAAAACTCTCCACCATTGGGAAGGCGATTGGATAGTGATTATGGTAAGGCTGAAAAGCGGTTAACTGCGCATTTTGTAGTTTTGCCGTTGTTTATAGTCGCAAGACTTGATTTAGTTTGGTACACTGTTACATCGATATCAGGAAAAAAATTTCAGGCTATTTACGTTTCTAAACCAGATACTTTTAACTTTCCTTCGTTCATTTGCACTAGTCATGCTCTTACAGCAAGGCAGAATACAACGTTTGACAACACTTGTAAGAGGAATTGTATATATTCTGGTAAAGACGAGAGCTCGAAGACAAAACCGCAGTGTCTTCGAAATGTCCTGCCATGCAATTTAAATATTAATTTCTGTGTAGTTTGCTACCCATAAGTTAAAGGCGTGTTAAGTTGTTAGTTAGAGATGATGCCAGTTTCTAAGGTCGGTGACTGTTGAATAAATGTGCATGGAGCAATGGTGTAGTAGTAATGCTGATGCAGGAAAACTGAAATAATTGGAGAGAAACCCATCCCAGTGACGATTTGTCGACCACAAGTCTCACGTGAACCGGTCTGGGACTGAAAACGGACCCACACAGTAAGAGGCCGGTGACTAATATGTAATGAAATATAAGTGAGGACATTAAGAGAGTTTTATAGCTATTGCAGTTGAAATTAATTAGTCAAGTTCGTGAAACACGTGACCACTTATTCGTATTGTCGTTGTTGTTGTTGTTGTTGTTGGTGGTGGTGGTGGTGGTGGAGGTGGTGATGATGATGACGATATCATTATCATCATCACCATTCTCATACTTGTCATGAGTAGTATCGTAATCATGTGCCTTAATTCTTAGATTTAATAACTAATCCATTCTAGCTTCTTTTTTCACTACGTGTCTCACCAGCTAGCACACCTTGACAATCACTGTGAGTACGTCTCCTCCAGAAAGAACTTAGTCTGACACAGGCTTCTATAGTCTTACGATGACCGTATTGCAGAAGATACCGAATATTCTATTTCAAGAGATATTAGTGACGTGTCTTGACGGCACATGCTTTTCTGTGCCGCACCCAATTCGGGCCCAGACCTCCTCATTTTTTGTGCTCCTGGATCACACAATTCAACACACACGCACACTCCCAGTAGAGCTCCCCTGAACGAGTCTCACAGAGCACTACCTACACAACACAAAACAAATGCAACAGACGGACATACATGTCCTCAGCGCGATTCAAACCCGCGATATCAACAATCAAGCGGCTGCACGGCGTCTCTGATCGGTACCGCATCCTTTACCGAATCTCCAATATACGTCCGTGGCAAGTATAATTTATTCGCCTGCATTCGAAGCGATTAATTAATTGACCTTGTTTATGTTGCGTCTCTCACTGTTCTGTATGAAACACTTGTAAGACTGCCAACACTTAATCAACAGTCGTACGGATAACCAGAAAATATTTGGACGGCTTCTAATTTTTTTTAAGTACTTCATCTCACCCTTTTCTTTTAACTGACTTCAAATTCGAATTTCGGAGTCCATTTAAACACACGTTCGGCAATGAGATAAGAAAATGAAAATGGTAAATTTTTCAGTATTTTCGGAATTTCTTTAAAACATGCCACTATCAACAGGGAAGTGCCAGAATCTCTTTACCGCAAATTTAGCATGCAAAAGATTAAAGAAACAGATTCTTCCACGTGACAGGCCTCTGGACTCCTAACAAATCGTAATGTCGCTGTAAAACTGTATTTAAGACTTCTGCCGACAATGAATTGGAGATATTTTTTCATTCAGTTTATAGTAGAAATTTTCTGGATGTTATATAAAAGTCGTGTTTAATAGGCATTTCAGTTTCTTCTCATCACTGTACTCTCTATAGCAACTAGGCTACGGACTTAACGAACCGCTGTTGGAACGCCGGCAGGGGCAACAGATTTTTCTTCTCTACAAATCATCCAGACCAGCCCTGGGGCCCACTCAGCCTCCTAGTCTATGGTTACGTTGGTTCTTTTCCGGGGGCAAAGTAGCAGGAGCGTGATGTTGAGAAGTCACTTCCATCTAGTGCCGATATTGAGACTGAGTGGAGCTATAACCCAGCTTCTTTTATCGCATGCTTACTTACTGCATGGAGCAGAGTCCTTATTAAGAAGCTAATCAGGTCTCAGCTAGTCAAGAAATTACCCACATTTTATCGAACCCGAAGGTTCATTACCGCATTCACAAGTTCCCGCCACCTGTCTCTATAATTCTTCTTCATATTATTATAAAGCGCTACAACCTGGATAAGGTTCTGGCTTGCTCAGCAACTTTCTTCCAACTGTCTCTATTCTGTACTACTTTCTTCCAATTGTGTACGTTCATGATCTTTATATCTTCCAAAACGTCATCTTCCCAAAGTGTGTTAGGTCTTCCAATTGGTCTTTTAGACATAGGTTTCCAGCTCTTGATCTTCTGCACATTATTATCTTCGGCCATGCGTTCAACATGGCCTAGCCAGTTTCATCTTTGTTTTTTAATAATCCCGATTATATTTTGTCCTCTTAACATTTCGTTGATTTCTTGGTTGGTTTTAATCCTCCAGTAGCCATCATCTGTTCTAGTAGGACCAAATATTTCCCTCATGATTCTTCTTTCGAAAATCGTCAGTTTATTTATCATATTTCCTTTAAGTACCCATGTTTCGGACGCGTAAGTTACTACTGGGCGAATTAATGTGTTATAAAGTTGTAGTTTGATGTTTCGGGATATTAATTTTGATGTGAATAGTTTTTTTTTCTATGAACATGGTATGTCCTATTTCCTGCTGCTATTTGTCGAAAGTGATTAAACATGGACCTGACAAGCCGACACAGTGCACATCGAAAAATCGACGCTGACGTCTAAACCTACGCCGGTATCGAAATTGCCTCCGAACATTATAGTGTGAAAAGCAGTGAAGACGAGGTACTGGCACACGCGCATGTGTTTTTGACATGCCTAATCTTCACAAATCCTAATCCTATTAGAGTGAGGCCATCAAACTGTAGCCCCACGTCAACTAACCTTATCACGTGAAACCTAATATCACCTTTCGTCGTATAAGAAGAATGTTCGCTAAGCCAATATTAATAATTGTGTATACACCGATGTGGGGTTATATGTATATGTGCTTACGTAGGAATAAAAGAAGAAGACGAGCGAGAACAAGAAAACTAAAAGGAGCACAAATAATAACAACAATGATAACAATAATAATAATAATAATAATAATAATAATAATAATATATGGCGCAGTAATTGACGCATACACTTTAAAATAACAGTTGGTAGCACCGCACATAACATAGTTGTAAGAAACAGAAATCCTGTAAAAGTAAAAGCCTATGCAGTCATCTAACTTTCCACCGAGTATATCACGTTAAACCCACTCAATTTCTGTATAATATAAATATATTATATTATATTCATAAAGCATAAAGAATTTGCCGTACAATGTGGATTGAATATAGCTATCGTAGCGCAGTCGGTATAGCGACTCGCTACGGGCTTGACGATCTGTGGATCGAATCCCAGTGGGGGCGAGATTTACCGCACCCGTCCAGACCGGCCCTGGGGCCTACCCTGCCTTCTATACAATGGGTATCGGGTCTTTCTCGTGGGTAAAGCGGCCGAGCCAATGTGGTAGTTCAACAATCGGGCTGCCGACTGAAGCACAAGAGTTGTGCTTCAGCCGGCAATCCGGATACCACCCCAGCCGAACCGCACCCTAACTCCAACACACAGCATCCTAGAACAATACAGCCAGTGTTCAACAACATAGTCGCAAACTCCTGAAGATGGGCATATTAATGCTCGAAATATGTTGAGTATCTAAGAAGTGAAGTAAATATAACAAGTGACATCTAGCTGGATTTTTATTCTTCAACTATCACAATGATGCACGTTCCTATAAACATCAGCTTTACCATTGTGTTTGATAAGCGAAACTACGAATTTTGCCTGAGTATGTTCTGAAAGACAGGAGAAAGAAATCTTCTGTGTTTCTACAATTTAGTTGTTCTGCGAAGTGAAGAAGGATGTGGAAAACGCGTCCAACCGCCCGCTCGTCTTTATGTCTTTCGGTCTGTGGCTTAGTAAGAGGAACGTTTTTTCATGAAATTGGTTGAAGTTTTGAAGAACGTTGTCTAGTAAGCATTAGTTTAAGGAATGAAGGGGATGTAGAGGGTATGGTTTAGTACGTGGCTGCGTTGCTGTCTGTTTGGTCCACAATCACTGTGTCATGCCGGCTGAAGTCACTGAAGACAACGCCGAATATGCTGGTATAGTTGTACGTTACGGTGGAGTTTTCCAACTGCAGTGACACTAATCTGTGCGTCGCTCCGTAAGTGACGGGTGTCATAGAGACTAGAGTGGCGAGAATAAATGACTCCTGAAAGGAACGTGTATCTCACTTTGAAATTGCTGTTCTCAAGGGTCAGTGCTAATGCTTATTAAAACAGTCTTTAACCTTTTGGCACCGGAATTATTTTTTTAATTTTAGCACATCCTGTATATAAATGTGAATAAAACGGGAACCAAATACGTTAGAATTATGAAACAAACTGCATTTTGAAGAGAAAAAATGGAGAGTATATACCATGTTTAAAATATTCAGTAACTATATTTGTT
>Ga0123355_10017004_pt1 | contig 11480 bp, 2 predicted proteins | sample TergutEmb28metaG_3_FD_89872 | JGI IMG/M metagenome (GOLD analysis project Ga0123355, IMG submission 89872) | Embiratermes neotenicus P1 segment gut microbial communities from Petit-Saut dam, French Guiana - Emb289 P1 | ecosystem: Host-associated > Arthropoda: Insects > Digestive system > Gut ...
ACTCTACAAGGAATAATGCCAATCTGCACCTGCCAACTGTCAATTTATCCAAATTTTACAAAGGACCCCTCATATCGGGTATTAAGGCTTTTAATCACTTGCCTCGACACTTAAAGCTTATGATCAACGAAGTGAAATGTTTTAAAATATCACTTAAGAGATTTTTATGTCATCACCCTTTTTATACGATTAAGGAGTACTATGAACATAATGAAGATACCCTTACATAAAATTTTTGATATAAGCTATGAACCAAACTTATTCTTACTATGAACTTATCTGCCCCACAATTTATGTTATGATAAAATATCAACATTGTAATTGATTTTATGTTTAGTGTTAGTGCTCATTGTTTGATGCATCAGTTGTATATGACTATGTCCATATCCACATGGATTTTGCTATCCTGTATGGATCTACGGACTGTGAATAAAATTACAATTACAATACAATTACAATTCTTTTAAGACACTGACAATGTAACTGGGCTTGCAATTGGAGATGCCTATTTCAGATCCCAGCCAGAAAAGCATCTCTTCTTACATGAGGAAGGTGGTCAAAATTTTTCCCCAATTCTTCCATGTGAATTCCAGAATATGAGTGCTTCTTTCAAAACCCTTTTTATTCATCATCAACAGATTGTTATAACAATGGACACTATATGTAATGAGTTTGTAAGAAGTATTTTTTAAATAAACTACACATACATAAAATTACCAAGCCACCTGTAATTTTGATGCCTTTTGCTAAAAGTGTTAAATGACTAATGAATCTAAATGCAATTTATTTAATTAATTTTACTAGTTCACTAGATTCATTCACACTTTATAACTTCGTTAATGGGTCAACAACAGACAGCACACAAATGGGCAAATGATTCAAGTGACTTGCATCATGTAAATCCTGCTGGAGCTGCTACTGCCCTAGGTAAATTCCTTCATGAAATTCTGTGTTTCTAGTCAATGCCTCCATGGAAATGGAAATCAGTAATTTAAAGTTCATAATTCATATGTATCTGACATCTTAATGCCATTTTCAACCTCCTTGGGAACTGGAAAATGGGGTACACAAAAACAAATATTATTTTTTGATACTGTTCTATTGTGCTAACTTTTGTTAAGTAAACAGGCTGCTTCCGAGGTACTGTATACCAAGACCCAGCACATCTATACAACTATTCTACAAAGGAATTTCTACAGTTTAACTATTTGACTCTTTTACACTATGTCAACTGTGTACAAAACTGGCAAATTTGGTTTTATGCTGTATTACTTTGGTTTGATTCCCTGATGGTCCCTTGCAGGCTGAAACATGTAGGAATGTTCAGTGTGATATAAATATCTAAGGAACAATTTTGTGCATTTTGTTGGTTTAGTATTGTGAATTAATTATTTCTTGAGTTATAAGAGTGAAACTTACATTACAATGGAATATACAGCGGTTACCAGTACTGTCCCGCCTATGGTCACTACTAATGTTGATAACAAAAACAGCCATGTCCAGTAACGGCTCGTTAATAACAGCTAAAATGAGAAAACATGTACAATAACACACAAACTTGACAATATGTAATGTCTCTAAAATTTCTAAACTACTTGAGAAAATAACTACATGGTACAAGTCTTGTCCTTGATAAGGTGACAACTATTCATCCAACCATGGAAATTCCCCACTTTTACTGAAGCTTATGGGTCTATCTCCATGTTTACAAAACACTACCATAAGACAACATTGGTACATGTTATGATAACAGCACTTATTGAATTAAAGACATTACTAATAAAATCTAGGCAACAGATTCATTCATTCATTCATTCATTCATTCATTTATTACGCATTCTGTCAATCCATACAAGATCAACCAACCTACAGGATATAAAGCTTGTCATGATACTAATATAATATAGACATGAAATAATTATATCATAAAGTACTTCTTATAATAAATCCTACAAAACACAAGAATCAAAAGCACAGTCCCAATTCCCTCATATGTACGTAATATATAACACCATAAGTCATAATTAAATGCATACAAGAGAAATATAATATCCTTAAATCATCTCTTGAGATAGTGGACATCTGTCCCTATCACTGAAATAAATTCACCAACATGATGTTATAAGGTATGTTAACAGTAAGACAGGCATTTAAAAACCTTGTTTTAAGTTTCCTCTTCTGTGTGTCTGTATATTGTATTTAAATTCAATGTGTTTATGTTACTTGGATATATTAATATTTAATTTTAAACAGCTTTCCTCGTATACACACAGTACACTAAACTGTCGAAGTACAATCATCCTTTAAATGTAAAAAAACACACCTAGAAATTCATTTTATATGTTCAGGAAACATGGAGATTTACTGCATTATTAAGATGTGCTGCATAATCTAGATTTATTTTCCACAAAATACCACTTATTTCACAATTCTATCCTTTTCTGTACAAATAATATGTTTTTCATAAACCATGTGCTAAAGTTTAAATGTTCACTTAAAGGCTAAAATAATAGTAAACAAATCTAAATTTATCTAATTTTCAATTCAGCATACACTGCAGCAAAAACTCCTCACTGTACTCATGACACTATAATTTTTGAGCTTATTCAGTAAGCTGTACCATAGCAAAACGTCATAGTCAGGGGAGGCTGACTCCACCAATTCACTTCAGGCCCCAGTAACAGGTTACAGAACATCACCCATGGAATAAAATGACTGATAGAAATGTAAGATGGGAAACCAGATGGAAAAGATGGCTTGGTTCACAAGTTTACATGAAAACCATATAATAAACAGATATAACAAGTAATAAAAATTACAGGAAACAATCTATATATAGTCCGGCATGTACTGCATTTATCACATTATCCTCCAAAAGAATATTATACCACATTTACTTCCTTTCTACTATGCCATATTTCCACATTTACTTCCTTTCTACTATGCCATATTTCCAACACAGCTATTCCTATTTGTGCAGTTTTTACATTGCATGCATACCTAATAATTTCCTATGTTACAGACATAAAACTCACCTTCAGGTTAGCCACACACACCACACAGTGGAATATGAATGTTCCAAATGCTGCCAATTCCATAGGCGTATTATTATACAGAATAACTGGAGTGGCAAGGAGCATAAGGAGAGGTATGAAGTACAATACAACAGAATGCCACACTCCTGTAACAGAAGCACTAAAATAAAATAGAAACAATAATAATAACAAACTCCAAGAAATTACTTATACAGAATTAAAAATAAATTTAATTTTGAGTTTTGCAAAATTAGTTTCATGCAAGTGCCATTAATATATTAAAGTTTTTTTTTTACAAAAGTTGCAATAAAAAATTTTCTACATGCAAGAAATAACTGAACAAAGCTGTAATCCCTGTATGACATTAATGCAATAGGATGCCAAATGCCATTCTGAATATAAAAGACACAGATAAAAAAATTTAAATTAATTGGTTTGTGCAATAAATGTAGTGCGAAAGGTTAAGCACAAACTGCTGCCAACACTGACTATTCTCTACGTTGCTTTGCACGTTCAGCTTCCCATACAGCAACCACAACATGCTGGTTCTAGTGGTATCACCAGAAAAATATCAAATGCATTACTAAATCAAGAAGAAATTAAAAGTGCATGTTAGTGTATGTAACCACAAAGTATGATTTCAAATAAGTGAGGTTATGACTTATTAATCACATCTCTAATACAATTAACAGCCAGTGTTTGGTTCCCATTTGGATTTGTGGGTAAGAGTACTGTCTAATAATAAACAATGAATGGTTAAAGTTCTATTTGTAATTTATTTAACGATACTGTCAGTAACTCAAACTACATAACATCAAACGAATGTATGATAGTGAATGAAATGGGATGGATGTGGAAGAAAAAAAATGGGGAGAAAAGCAAGATGTGTGGGTATGGACAATTACACATACACCAATGGCACCATGCAACCTCAAGGATGTACATGGAGAAGCACATGGACATATCAAGGTTGAAGTTTATCGTCAACAACTGACCTGTATCAAAACAGGGAAGATGAGAACTAGCTCTAAAGTTAATTGGAGAACACGGACATGGATAAAACGATTACTATTCTTTTCACCTGACTGATCAAACTATATGGAACAGATACAGCATTCTATTATTGTGTGGTAACAGAACAGACTACAGACTACTGAATGTTTTGTCTGCCTCTGGTTCAAAATCTGTTTAGAATGAGTTACAACCCTCTAATTACCCCACCTGAAGATCAGCACACTGGCCACACTGACCAGCAGCATGATCACACTTTCAGTATTTTCAGTACTCAGCCAATAGAAACAAATGACCATACAATTTCAATGCAGTCAACATGTATACAAATGTAAGTTTTTTTTTTTTTTTTATTTACCACATAAAGGTAAATTTCAGTATTTGAATTCCATCATTATGTGGGAAGAAAAACATTTTCAGAAATGTGATTACTAGCATTTTTACTCATTACAGGCTGTCTGTGGAACAAACAACACCACTTCAGAGGCATATTATATTCACACAACAACAGTAAACATGTACATAAATATAGATCCTTAGATGCTCCTTCTCTGAATTATACCCAGTTTTACTTTTTAAAGTGAACAATAAAAAATAAAGACTGAACCTGTCCAATCAAAAATACTTATTTTTAAACGTTTTTTTCCACAATTAAAAATGACAGTTTTTAAGGTAAACTGTAAAAGTGCTCAGTTTTGTCCTTTTGCTTTTACACAGTGCATTGCACATTACATTGAGGATCCCCACATAAGCTCTTTTTTTTTTTTACACAATGCACTGCACATTTCATTATGGATCCTCACACAAACTCAAAGGCTTAGTATTGTCCCTGTGCTTTCACACAGTGCACTGTGCATTGCGTTACGGATCCTCAAACAAGCTCTAGAATTACAGGTGGTATTTTTTAAATTAACTCACATCTATCCTCTACCCTCTGCTGTAGTTTTGGAACATCAGTGACTGCCACAGCATAAACACTACTTTCAAGATTGTCCCATACTTAAAAAAATTCAGCACATGTACATCAAACATTCGTGTGGGCCATGCAACTGTCTGTCTTGATCCACCCATCATTCCAGTTACATGTCATGCAGAAATGTTCTAACAGCAATACTTAAATAAGGAGCAGCACCATCTTGTGTGATAGGTGCATAGTTTCATTTGTACTGGCTCTTAAAGGCTGTTGTATAAAATGTCATGATATGAGCACCCTTGTCAGCTTATGCTGGAAACCATGAAAACCTTCAGTGTATCTCCTATATGCCCACCAACACATTCAGCAAACACTGTTGTTGGTGTTGCAGCAGAATGATTCCATGTGGACTGGCATCTGCCTACAAGTAATGACTGTGAAAAAGGGGTTTGTTCTTCTGGCATAATGGAAAGACAAGCACACTGCTATTATCCAGATTCAAATTGAAAATTAAAGGAAAAGACACAAACATTAAGGCAGTCGTCATTGCAGTAATTCATTCTTTTCATGACTCACCAAACGAAATCCACTGCAGGAAAGCAGACCAAGACATAAGCACATTGCGCCTGTTATTGCTGTATAGCTGTGGATAGTCCAGTAGAGTTTCAGCAGGAAGATTTTGCTCAAACAATCCAAAGATGAGAATTGGCAGTGATGTAAACAGTACATTGTAGAACGTCAGGAACAATGTATCATATATTGGCTAAAAGACGAAGGAAAGAAAAAAAGGAAGTTTGTAACTTAATATTGTACATTTACTGTGCAATTATCTGAGGCATACAAGTTTATTTCCAGCTAACTGCACAATTGGTTTTAATGTGCCTCCATGTTATGGCTGCAGTTTACAGCTGAAACACGTAGCAGCATTAAAACTTAATTGTGCAACTAGTTGCAAATAAACTTGTACGAAGTTTGTAATAAAATGTATTAAGTACAGCTCATAAGTAGTACAGACATAGGAAACATACATGATTCTACAAAATTCTGATGGTGGTTTATTACTAATAAGGGAGAAACTGCTCCACATTTCATCCTTAACTTACAATTAAAAAGGAAAAATAAATAAATAAAAATATATTAAAAAACACCATTTGGAAGTGTGGCTCCATCTCTGTTTTCAGGTAAAATGGAAAATGTACAATAATTGCTACATAAAGCTAGACATTATCATATAGCATTTCTGTACGTCTTATGGTTAAATGTACAACAAGGACAGACCTGTCAATATGGTACTGCAATGGCACAACATGCCCATATTTTATGTTTACCTCCCACTGATATTTTTGTGCCTATTTTATACGCACGAAGGAACTGTTTGAAGAAAATTATCTGATTACAATAACAGAATATTCAAATTATCATCAACCTACATGTTAATTGCCAGGCCTTATTTTATGATAATTTAATCTTGTTAAGAGCAGCCTCTGTGTACAAAATTAATAACAGACTGCATTCAAAGTATGGTACTTCATACAATCATGTAATCTACAAGTATCAGTACAGAAAATAAGATTATAAAAATCAGCAAAATGGATTTTGACAGATCACAAACAGCCTATTTCACTGGTTCAGTCCGTTTACAATAGAGATGTGTAATACAGTAAATCCTCCCTCAGTACCTGCATAGTAATGGTAACATGCCATAAGTGCGTTTCTGTCAAGATCTGTCTCTGAACAAAAGTTCTGTTAATACACAAAATGGTGAAGTATGGAAACAGAAAATGATCTCATTGCCAACTTTCATCATTGAGGTTGATGTGTTTTTCCAGGCTCTCCTTGCTAAATTCAGTTAATGGTACTAATATGCAAAATATGTAGTATATAATTTGATGCACTTGAAATTCAAAATATTATAAATTAAATGGAATGAAATAAACAAAAACAAAAGAGTAGAGGCATCAAGTATGCAAAATAAAAAAGCAGAGATGTACATGTACATTTACACAATAGCATATATAAATCCAAGATCCATCACATGACAAAAGGATATAAAACTTGTCATAATAATATTACAATTTACACAAAAAAAATACAATAAAATAAAATTAAATATATCTAGATTAGGCATGATTTCAGGCTTCCACCTTGAAGTAGCTAAGAACTGTGATATTCTGGGTTATTATGCAGAATAATGACCCAGAAGAGTGCAGTTCTCATGTCAAGATTGAATTTACACTAAAATTAATCAACTAGTATATTATATAATGTGATACCCAGGACTGGTAATGTACTTATTTATAAATCTTACAAGACTCAGAAAATAATTCTTCCAGAGAATAAAATGCATGCATCAGAAGATATTCTTTCAATGCACATTTGAATGGCAGATTTCCAAATATTATGGGGTGCAACCATGAACATGAGACTGTACAGTCTATACGGCTAATATGTATAGAGGGGTATCCACGCCTTGCACCTATTCCTTATGAAAATTTTTAGGAAAGGAAAAAATAATTAGGGGCTGATATTTTAGCAGAACTGTAATAAATAGCTTATAAAATTACCTGTGCAGAGAACGCACTGTTGAATGCAAAATAAAACTGTGGTGTGATGAATAATATATTTTTATAAAAGAAGTACTGTACTACAGTTGCTACCCGGATGTAATACCAATGTCCATGGACCAAGAGAACACGTCGCAAAAACTTGAACCGGGCAAAAGCAAAGTCAGAGCACCTTACAGCTTGCCAGCCCTCTTTTCCCATAATGCCTGTAGAAAGGACATGAGTAAATAATAAATACAAATATAGAATTAGTCAAAAAAAATCAGGAAATAAGACAGATATTTTGTTGTACCACACCTCTAAATATATAAACATATACGCACTAAAAAAACATCACATTAAATCATAATGGTAGTTCAAGAAATATAATTAAATGGATTACAACAACAAAACAGTTCCCACACACATGGCATGATCAATAACTCACCAAGACCGACGTGGGCCTCTTGAATCATGGCTACATCATTAGCACCATCTCCAATGGCAGCTGTAATGGGCCTTTCTGGGAAACCCTTGACTAGTTGAACAATCTGAAAGAGAACATTTCACTTCTAATTATGATACTTTCTTATTCTGAGCTGAAATAAAACATGAGGCAACTTATAAACTGTGGTATACTGGTAAAACATTATATTGTATCCAAGAACTGAACTTCATTCGTAGGAAACGGTAATTTATGTTGAAACAAACACTACAGTATTTTTTACACTCGTCACAGCATGGGTCGGGTGAAAATAAACCACTTTGACCACCAATCAGCTTAGAGAGACTACAGTGTGAGTAGGCAGAAACTACATTTGCAAAGCACACAGTATTTTAGAAGTGTTCTAGGATTTAAGTGGTTTTCATGCTACACCCTATCTTAAAGAGTAAACTGTGAACCAGCATATGATAGAATGAAGTGTGATAATCAATTACTTATTTATTAATACTTTATACAGGATCTTTGTATGATGATAAAGAGTGTCAATAATCAAAACAGGAGTTAAATATGTAGCACCACATCAATTACAAGGGTTTTGTTGAAGGCGAACTGAGAAATGGTAAAAGGAGAGGCAAAAAAGACCAGAATGAACTGCATTATTTTAGAGATATGCTGTCCTCAATTATACCAGACATATAAAGTAATTATACTTTTTTATTTATCTAGAATTCTGTGAAGAATAAGGGTAGTATAGTGTGTAGGAACAGAAAATTAAGTCTGATCTTACACCATTCACAGTAACAATAAAGAGACAGATGCACATAGCCTCCTGAAGGTGACATTCTATTGAGAAAGGAAGATGCTGTAAAGAACTATGATAGGTGCAGATAATATAATAGTCAACACTGGAGCATCAGCTACAAATCAATCAACTGGCCGCCTTCATTTAAGAAACAAATCTATAAAAGTATACAGAAAGGAAATGGCCCATGTCATATAGGAGACATGAACATTTAAAAATTGTTGAAGGCTTCTTTCCATGTTCGGGGCGACATATTTTATGTGAAACGTGCCCTTGGTCTATATGATATCTACTCACGTCTCCTAGCCTATGACTTATTGTCATCTTAGCAAATGAAAATGCATATGTAAATACCTGGATAAATGAAAGTGCCTACATTATAAATGTGTAAAACTATCGCACACCTGACATTTTTGTAGAGGGGACATGCGACAACATATGACAGATGTGCAGGCTCTGCATACAACTTGGAATGCTTCAAGATGCTCCTCTGATGCAGTGAGAATAAAATGAAGGCTCTGTCCATCTACCACCAAAACATAGTGTTCCAAATGTTCCCTAGATACCTGATTTCTGAAGCAATCGGAAACACACAACTTCTAATAAAATATATAAATACATACACCAGTGAAAGCAATATTTCTTTTAACCCTTTGAGATGCACATACAGAATTCTGACATATGATATCCAAGCACATCCACTTAAATTTTTTTATGTTTTGCTGACCGTGCATCCCAGTATAATCTTAGTAATTAAGCAACTTAATGCACAAATTCTTGTTTTATAATAAGTTTATTATATTCCTCTACATGTTTCAAGCACTATGTGCTCATAGCCAGGAGGTCAAAATTGTATTATACAGCATCTGGTATCATCACACTTGTAGGTGGCCGCCCTGTGCACAGGTTGAGAGACCTGCACGGGATGGCCACCTACAGGTGCGATGATACCAGATGCTGTATAATACAATTTTGACCTCCTGACGATGAGCACATAGTGTTCAAAACATGTAGAGGCATATAATACACCTATTATAAAACAAGATTTAGTGCATTAAGTTGGTTAATTACTAAGATCACATCCACTTCAGTTCAAATTTAAAACACAGTCAGACTCCTCCCACCCTCTTGTTACGTCCTGTCTCATAGGTTCAAGTATTTCCCTCAACATTCTGTTGTCAAACATATTCAATTCATGTATTACTCCCAAGATGAAAGAACAAACAACAGAACAGGTGAAATTATAGTTCTGCATATTTTAAATTGTTACATTTCCTGACAGGAGACGGGAAGTAATAGACTCTGAAGTGAATTTCAATCATTCCTCACACTGAACTACTTTGGGTTTCTTCATGCACATAATTTTTGTCTGCTGTAATTAATACAAAATATATGAACTTAGCCACATGTCAGAAGTGCCTACTACCCTTAGTTACCTTTACATTGTAACTCAGTATTTCTGTCTGGTGGCAAGACATAAATATAAACTCACATTTTCTAATACATAGTCTGAGAATTTAACTACATTAAGCAATGAACCAGTGCACAATATGATATTTAGAAGAGAAAGTGCACATAAATCTTGGGCAGTATGATTGGTGGCAGTAACAACTGTGTTACAATATGATGAGTACTGAATGGGTGAACAGTGCACAACATGAAGAATGATTAACCTGTGCACATCCAGTCTATGAAGGCAGGACTCCGGAGTTTTGTGTTCTGTTAGGTACAGCTGTTGAGCACTGGGTTTCAGGTGACCACAAGAGAACGAGATGTTGACAGCAGTCTCCACTTTATCTCCAGTCAGAATCCACACCTAACAAATTATAACGCTGATGAACGCATCATCTTGTCTAACAGCAGGATTAATGATTTTTAAGAAATTTCACACAAGGCAGCACACAAATAAAAGGGAATAGAGGTATGTTATAATTCTGCGTTCTCTTGTATGTTTCACTTAAATCATCTTACCTTTCAAGAAAAAGCATCATTTTTTATAACTAGCTTCATACAAATCAGAATCTACTAATATATCATATGTACAACAAATGTAAAGCCCTTTACAATACTTATACTATTTCTTACATTTAAGAATTTCCTCAGTGCAATGTTCAGTGCCACAGTGCCCCAGAAAAACCTTAGGTGTGGGTTTCATTAAGTAATCTTATATAGACATATTAATTCTCCATTAATATTTTCAGATGTACCGCAGTTACAAAGAAATCTTGATTCAAATCACGTTTTAAAAATACGGAAGAAATAAAAAAAGACTAATATGAGAAAAATACAATTAATTGCTTGGTTCTTTCAACACTGATAAACTTTCAGGAGTAAGGACTGTGATGATAACACTAATACAGCAAAATCAACATTCTTATGTCTCTCACAATTCAGATAACTCATGCAGTAAATTAAGCAATCGGAATTTCCGAAATCTGCTAATAAAAAGGTTTTAACATTTTCACACTTTGTGTTACCTCCTTACATTGTGAGGAAAAATGTTCCTTGCCATTTGTACTTTCTTGGCTCCTCTTTAAAATTATTTACATCAAAGTCCTAACATCTCCCATTCAATGTGGAATAAGAAACCAACTAGATGTCACTTAGTATTACGTGGGTGTTTCAGAAAGTAAGGTTCCCTATTTTTTTGCCACCAAAATACTTCACATAATAAGATGCCTCTTTCTACAATTATTACTTACTTCATTCACGATTTTTTTCACGTAGTCAC
>Ga0123355_10017005_pt1 | contig 11480 bp, 13 predicted proteins | sample TergutEmb28metaG_3_FD_89872 | JGI IMG/M metagenome (GOLD analysis project Ga0123355, IMG submission 89872) | Embiratermes neotenicus P1 segment gut microbial communities from Petit-Saut dam, French Guiana - Emb289 P1 | ecosystem: Host-associated > Arthropoda: Insects > Digestive system > Gut ...
CTGAACTGAACCTCACAAACGCACATCAACAATCAGCAACAAAGCGATCAGGTTCAGTGCATAAAACCAACTGCAAGTGCAGGACAGTCACAGTATCCCAAGTGTCGCTATGGAAACATCAAGACTGTGCTGCCATAACAGGAAGTGCAAATGAAGTGGGGCAAAATGAAACTCTGGTACAGATCACGTGAACAAGTCTTGCGGTGGCAACCCTTCCCAGCACGTGTAGCGGTCTGCAGTCTCACAGACCGGAGTGACTTCAACTAAATATCCCCGAAATATACAACGGGATCTTTTCCCAATGGTAAAGCGACCGGGGCGCGAGGCTGACCTCTCGCATATACTGTCGTGGTAAAAAAGAGAGACGAACACATCCACTCCCCGACACACCTGTCCACTTTTAACCCAATCCCAAAAACACGTCACATGACGTCACGCTCTACAAATTAATAGCACAGTTTACATTTTCAGCCTAACAATATTACTTATGCAAAATTCAACACCAACAGTTAAGGCCGAAACCTGTCGCAGCATCAATAAACAAACAAAATTGCTGTAAAAAATGTAGGTGTTTGTTTTACATATCTGATAGCAGTGTCCAGGCTACAGTCGTACACGAGAATCACCATAACTTTCACATTGCTGGGGTTCTGACGAACTTTTGATTTTCGTGGTGACTCATAATGACGCCATTCTTTCGATTGGCGTTTCAGTTGTGGCTCGTATGATTTGGCCCATGTCTCATCCAGTGTAATGATACGGTGTAAGAAAGCCTCTCCTTTGCCGCTCATAGCGCTCCAAATGGTTTCGTGCAGCGTCGTATCGTAGCTATTTCTGCATTTCTGTCAAATCATGCGGAACCCATCGTGATGCAATTTTTCTCATGCCCAGGCGTTCCTACAGAATGTGAAGCACAGTCGTATGCGCTAATCCTGTCTCTCGGGCCAGCTCACGAATCGTATGGCGTCGATCACTGTCCAGTAATGCGGTAAGAGCACACACTTCTTCTTCACTGACACTAGGACGACCTGGCCGATGCATGTTTGCCACATTTTGGCGTCCCTCGTTGATGACACTGTTGTGCTGTACGGCCTCTGGCACATTCAACCTTTCTCCAACTCCGTTGTTCCTGTTTCCAAAACATCATGACAACACTACATTAGACCGCCAGCTAACAGGAGGCTCTGTTCTTCTCGTCACTGCGCATGCTCGTGATGTGGGAAGGGAGAGTCCATTTGCTCTAAGGTAAGGTAGGTATGTAACTAACGTGTGGTATAAATAACATCATTTGGTTCTGTTGCACGGCGTCTCTACAGCAGTGTTGCCACTATTAAAGTTCCAACTCTCGTACATAATCTAAGCATCCAGGGTGTGGAAGAACTTAAAATGTGTTGTGAACAAGACAATGGAGTTGTAGGCCCTGATTACGTAACAGTAGTCTGAATTGGCCCTGCTCACGCCGCGCTTCCGGATTCTACTCTGTCATCTGAGGGGAGGCTTGCTGAATTTGATGGAGATGGACCCCAGTGCGTCAGACATCACAACTTCGAAGTACCAACAAGTACGTGATCGGCTGCACAGCATCGAAATCAACCTCGCCAAGATGGACATGACCGATCGTCCAGGTCAGGAAAAGGAAGAAGATGACACAAGCAACACGATGCAGGAGGAAGTTTCGGCACAAGACAACCCATCAACTGACGAAAGGCAGGACAGACAAGACACCGGAAGAATGAGTACTGATACGGGGGAGGTTGATGTGGAGGTCAGTACGCTGGCAGCTCAAATTGCCCAAGTGAACGCGGGAATGGTGGCGGCGCAAGTAACGCCGTCAGGACAGTGGATTCAGCAGGTGTTTACCCCTCATTTTTATCAAAGGCTTCCCCACACTTTGAGTCACCTGCTTAAGGAACTCCCTGTAGTGGATGGCACTGTTATTAAACTTTTATGTGACTTTTTGTTAAAGGTAATTAAGATAAGCCAGGTGGGGCAAATGAATAAAACGGCACACGGCGACTGATTAGGGGAGGTGTATGATCTGGGACTAGTGGATGATAGGCAGTTTGTCACGAGGGTTTTGCCTCTCGTTTCTGGGAGCCTACTGAAGTTTCTCGGGAGTTGCCTTCGCGTGGGGCGTAGTTGGGCCGACTGTAAGACCCAACTTTTGGAGGAATTCTTTCCGTATTTTGTCAGGGAGAGACTTATACGTGACCTGATTGCTTTTAGGTTCTATGCTGCGGGACAGTCTATGCACGTGAACATAGAGCAGGTTTTCCAGGCAGCAAGTTTCTTACGGTATGAGGCGACGGAGCAACAGTTGGTGGACAGAATCCTCATGAATTTTCATCCCGATATTCTCGCTAAGGCGGCGTTCCTTGACAGGCCGCAGTGTCTCAAGGATTTATATCGAGTAGTAGGCCTTATTGAGGAAAAGATCTCAGTGTCTACAGAAAGGGAGCGAACCGAGCAGGAGGCGCGGCGGCAGAGTGGGGGTGCAGGGGAGCCCCGGGATGTGCCCCAAACGGCCCGGCGGAGACAGGAGAGGCCAGGGGCCGCTGCTACTAAGTGTTGGAGTTGCGGCCAGCCGGACACTATAAGAGGAATTGCCCCCAGAGGACCTCGAGGCTGGGAAACGGGCAAGTGGCCCAGCGGTCGCGCAAACCCCGGGCCAGGTACATAACCAGTCTACGTAGGATCACCGGTGTTCCCTCAGACTCACCGCTGTGGGTCAAGTTGGAACTCAGAGTGGGGAAGGTTCCAGCTTTAGTCGACACTGGGGCCCAACTCTCATGTGTTCGATCTGATGTGGTGGAGTATCTATATTTGATCGGAGAGCCGTGCAAATTTTTGCAGTGCGCAGTGTCGTGCACCCTAGCAGATGGCACTCATTCCAAAGTTACCAATGCTGTGAGACTTCATGTCAAGTTGCTTAAGTTTGCTTGGGACCAAGAATTCAAAACTTTAAATGGAAGTCCCGTCTGCTCATTTTGGGATTAGATTTTTTGAGCCGGACTCAGATGGTCCTGGATGTGTCTTCCAAGATGTATAGTTTCCGGTTTGCCCCTAACTGTAGTGGGGAGTTTTCCTGTTCGATGGGGAACCAGAAAGGGGACTTACATCTCCAAAATTTAACGCAGGAGGCTTCTGAGTGGCCCGGGGGAGTGGGCAGTGCTTCTATTTTGGCGGAGTTTCCCGCGGTGTTTACATCGACATTGGGTACGGCCGACTGTGCGCCGTACGAAATTTAGTTGTCTGACCCCACTCCAGTGCGTTCGTCCCCGTACAGGTGCGCCCCGCCCAAACTGGCGATTTTTAGGACCATGGTGAATGACCTCTTAGAACAGGGTGTGGTGCGCCCCAGCAAGTCCCCGTACACCAGCCCGGCGTTTGTAGTGCCGAAGATTGCGGGGGTTTTCGCATGGTGGTAGATTACCGTACGCTGAATACGAGGATTGTTTTCGATTCATACCCGATGCCCAACACAGAGCAGGCGTTGGAGCTGTTTAGTGGTGCCGCCATCTTTTCGGTATTTGATTTGAATTTGGCTTATTAACAGATCCCACTCTCTGGTACAATCAGGCGCGTTACAGTTTTCTGCACCCTCTTTGGGCTGTTTGAATTTAACAAATTACCGATGCGGATCAGTGTTGGATCCCAGGGCTTAAGCAGAATCGTCGACAAACTTTTCGCCGATCTTAAGGGACTCTATTTTTTCAACTTCTTGGATGATCTGGTGGTTTACTCTTCGTCCCCCAAAGAGCACGCGCTTCACGTGCGCAAAGTTCTGAGCAGGCTCCAGAGATCTGGGTTCACTCTGAACCCCGACAAGGTTGTTTCGGGTGCCTCAGAAATCAAGTATTTTGGGCATCTGCTTTCGGCCCGAGGGGTCAAGTTTATACCTGAGAGAGTTACTGCTATCCAGAAGTACACAAGCCCGACCAATCTGAAATCATTAAGGAGATTTATTGGCATGGTGGGTTTTTATGCCAGGTTCATCTCTGGCTACGCTGACATCGTAGCTGTCCTTCATGAATTGAAGAACGGGGTTGCCTTTGTTTGGCGAGGAGCATCAGGTGAAAACTGGTAGATCCCTCGGTATGAAAACTCTGGTAAATCGCTCGGTATGAAAACTGAGGCACGTCGCTCGGTTTGAAAACTGTGGTAGAACGGTCAGTATGAAAACTGAGGCAATTCGCTCGGTATGAAAACTGCGGTAGCTCGCTCGGTATGAAAAATGTTGTAGATCGCTCCTTATGAAAATTGGTAGCCCGCTCGGTATGAAAAGTGGTAGCTCGCTCGGTATGATACCTGAGGTAGCTCGCTCGCTATGAAAGCTGTGATAGTTCGCTCCTTATGAAAATTGGTACCCCGCTCGGTATGAAAAGAGTGGTGGCTCGCTCCGTATGAAAAGAGTGGTAGCTCGCTCAGTATGAAAACTATGGTAGTGCGCTCCTCATTAAAATTGTTGTATCTCACACGGTATTAAAACTGTGGTAGTTCGCTAGTTATGTTTTATACTGTGATTATCACTGTGAACAATCCCACTGTATCCCACATCCCCATTTCTCTTTGGAGTCTAAAGCTGTCCCATAACCTATCACTTTATTAAGACCAACTGCCGTCCCATTACACACCAACATAAGAGGAACATCTTACATGGGAATGTTTAAATCGTGATCACTGAAATCATATAAATGTAAGTCATGTTTCACTTAATTCCATAATTGCACAATTTAGAAGTCATTCTAGATGTTCCTTGTATTTCTCTGATTACCAGAACAGCAGTATTCGTGGATTTCTGGTTTACTTACTGAAAACATCCGTAACTTAGCTATGTCAGTTGTATGTAATGAAGACAAATAATTACAGAAAGAGATGTAGTACAAATAATATTGTCTGATTTTGCATTATAGATGCAGCAGACGCAATTATTCAAGATTCTCCCACAACAGAAACAGTTTTACTCCATCGAAGATTGCGGAAAGATTCTGTCAGTATTTACATTCCAAAGGAGTCTTTGTGGGAGGAGAAGACAAAGTAACACTAGTGAAAAAGATTCTGCGGTTGTGGGGAGTCACTCTTCATGAGGAGGTAATTCTGTCTTCCTAAACCTTCAATAGTTCACTTCTTCTTATAAGTTTTTGGCTGGTGAAATTCTTTCCTATACACGTTGAGTTCAACTGATTGTGCAGTCAGCTTGACAGAGGATTATCGCGATGCTGAGATATCCGCCACCCAAAACACAAACAGTTGAGACACTTCTTGGGCACTTGCGGATTTCATCACAATCCTGTAATACATCATGCGGAATTCATTCCTACTTAGAGGCCTATGCTGAAATAATGCGTTAAATCGAAATGGACAGATCAACTGCAGACAGCGAAGACACCTTCGTTCACAGTTTCCTAATATCATCTAAATGGTACACCCTAACATGAGTTGAGATATACCACTTAAACAAATGCATCTAAATTAGCAGTCGGTTCGCTTCTAAAGCAGAACGACAGAAACGGAAAACCCTACACAAGGTGTCTGGAAAGTATCCAGCCATTTTGAATATCTCGAGAATCTTTCGTGTAGCCTTGATGTACATTTCCAGTCTTAATTGTTTTTCACTATTTGCTGTTGCATTTATGTGAAGGAAGGTTGTGACGTTACAAAGTTTGAGTAAGATAAGACATTCTCTCCGGCTACCTCATCCATGTTCTCTACTACGGACCACTTGTACCAGTGATCTGTGCGGACCACGGCTGTCACGTGTCCACTCGGAATATAGTCTTGCTGGAAGTAATCTCGCGCCATCAACAATGTACTTTCAATTATGAGAAAATACGTGCGAAGACTTTCTTTAACTCAAAGCAGGACTGTGATTGAATTAACTTGAGCCGTGCACTCCGATGACGGCTCTGGGCAAGTTCCCCGGCCTGAAGGCTACAAGTTTTCTTTGGGTCTTTATGCCCTATGCGAGATTATTCCCCTAACATTGGTTGTTCGCCGCAACAGTGAAAGTGTGGGTGATAGCAATGACCTTCCCTTGGAGCATGTGCGCGACGTCCCTTGACCCTTCCCTGTTTCCCATTCCCTAAGCTTTTCATTCACTTTATACACACTGAAAGTCGGGTCAAGACGGGGCTGAGAGTTAGGTCTTACTACGAGGGAAGCTACGCAGGCGCCTGGGACATGGTATAAGGTAATTCTGTAGTTTTGTTTTTGTTCTAATATGGAAGTATCTCTTTTGGGGAAGCCCCCGGCGTTTGCCTAGCGACCGACTCAGGAGAGGCTGGTGCACGGATATTTTCGAGTTAGTTGACTTCATAGTGTGTTTTAGGCTTAGATAATTTGCACAAAGTACGAGGATGCATTTGGATTATAAACGATGGTCTGCTTCATCTCCGCATGCTGTGCTACAGCATAGCCCTTCAAGCAGGCTGTCATTGCTGCACTAAGCTCTAGTTATTTGATTGGCTGGGAGCGAGCCTGATGTATTGTAAAGCCGAGCCATTAAAATTTTGTGAGGATCGCCCATTGCACCACAATGGAGTCTGGTGGATCGTTGACGATCCTGTGTTATTTGATGTATGTAGTGAGTGAGCCGTCCATATTTCTGTTTTCGAATTGAATTGGATGCAGGCTCTAATAGCACGTCTATTTTAATTTATTTAATGCTTTGTTACTTTCGTCTATTTTGTTACCACGATGGAATCTGGTGGATCGCTTGACGACCCTGTGTTATCTGATGTATGTAGTGAGTGAGCCATCCATATTTCCGTATTGTGTACTTTTCGAGTTGAATTGGATGCAGGCTCTGAATGCACGTTTGTTTATTGTCATTGATTTAACGTTTTGTTACATTAGTCTATTTTGTTATTGAATTAATAGTTATTCCTTTGTGCACTGTGTGTTTTATATATGTGGCTTGAATTGCTAATAACCCACAAGATCCCGCCACTTGAGATTGGGCTGCTCAAAGGGCTGAAGGCTGGTGTTGTGTCAGTCCACGGAAATCGATCTGAATACGCTACCCTGAGAGGTAGACGACCCGAGGGCTCAAACTGGCGTTGAAACATGTTTCTATGTGATATGCACAATAGTTTCGGATAATAGAAACACATCTTCAGATTCCACCCTTAATGAGAGTACTGCTGAACCTTCTACATAGGTACTTAAAGAGGGGGAGAAGCCTTCAACAATCCCCTTTTCCAGTGAGTGCGTATTTGTCGATACAAAGGAAGTGATAAGGCAACCTATCAGTGTTGGTAGTGCGGTAAGCGAAGATAGTGGAAATGAATCCTGTAATCTAAACAACAGAATGTCGATCAGGAGAAAGAAGATCCCTCTCACTAGAGGAAATGATTTTTTTATGGGAGTAAGCCCTCATAGGGCAACCAATGTTAAACTACCAGTGAGACCCCTGCCTGTTGATGGTAATTTGCCTAGTAAAAGGACTAGTTATGGGAATAACCAGTATCCCGAGATCCACGAAAACAATAATTATGGAAATAATAATTATAGTAATACAAAGGACATTATCTTTAACCCTTCTAGTAAGCTAACAATTTATCATCAGACTGTAAGAGGTCTTGGCAATAAAAAGGGTGAATTTGAAACTCACGTTTTGCCACTCCTCCCTCAAATAATCTGCCTTACTGAACATCATTTAAGTAACCAGGAAATAGGTAACATAAGTATAAACCAATACCTATTAGGTGCTTTTTATTGTAGGACCAGCCGCAAATTTGGTGGAGTGAACATATTCGTAAATGAGTCATTAACTTACTCTACTATTGATGTGAATAGATACTGTCATGACTATGACCTTGAGGCCTGTGCCCTCAAGATTAAAATTAGGTCAGATGTATACTACATTGTGTGTATATATAGACTACTAGCCGGTGACCTTTCAAATTTTTTTTAACACTTTTTGACTCGATGCTTGCTCATCTCCACTCTCCATCTTTAAACTTAATTATGTGTGGTGATATAAACATTAATTACCTCCAGACTTCCAGTTCTAAAAATTAACTTGATTCCTTATTGGCTCTTTATAATCTGTATGGTGTAGTTGACTTCCCTCCGAGGATTACTGAAAGCTCTTCCACAGCAACAGACAACTTTTTTATGGATAAAGGGAAAAATGCTAAGTATACCATTAGCCCTATATATAATGGTCTATCAGATCATGATGCGCAATTACTTATTTTACATGATGTGGTTTTTAACAATCAAATCCCCCATTCTACCACAATCTGACTGATAAATGAAAGCACCATAGCACAATTCAAACTAAACTTAAGTTATGAGAACTGGACTGAGAATTTTACTGAGAACAACACTGACAAAGGCTTTAAAAACTTTTTAAATACCTACTTGAGAATTTTTAATTGCACATTCCCATACAAGAGAATTTACCCAAATAGAAATAGGAATGCCTGGATTACAAAAGGCATAAAAATATCAAGTAAACGCAAACAAGCCTTTTATATTTTAAGTAAAAATACACAAAATCCTAAACTCAGGAGTTATTATAAAACTTACTCGGAAATCCTATCAGAGGTTATTAAGACAGCAAAAAAAAAATACACTATAATAACCTCTTTAACAGATCTCACAATAAAGTTAAGACAATGTGGAACTTTGTCAAAGCTGAAATAAACAAAAGAGGAATAATGTACCACCTTTAGACACAGAAGGGTGCCCAGCTAATGATTATCAAGAGTTGGCCTATGTCTTTAATGAATATTTCACAAACATCACTAACCCAACACAAACTGGCAACTTGAAAGATGACTCATCATCAGCAGAGAATCTGAACATTGTCTTTAACAGACCACTTGGACAAATTGATCTAACACCAGTAACAGCCCAAGAAATCAAGAACATTATTAGATCCCTAAAATGGAAGACTTCTTCTGGATATGATGAAGTACCACCTAAGCTATTAAAATTAATTTTACAGTACATTATTTCCCCTCTTACTTACTTGTGTAATAAGTCTCTTACTTCAGGTATATTTCCTTCTTGGCTAAAATATTCACAAGTAACACCGTTATTCAAAAAAGGTAGTAAATCTGAGCTATCCAATTACAGTCCTATCTCTCTGCTAACATCCTTTTCAAGAATTTTTGAAAAAGTAATCTACATAAGACTAGTCAATCAAGCGTCTATGTACAATATCATTTCTAAGGTTCAATACGGATTTAGGACCAACTTGTCCACAGAAAATGCAATTTATCAACTAACAAACAATATCCTGAAGGCATTAGACAATAAGCAGCTTGCTGGAGGAACATTCTGTGACTTGTCTAAAGCTTTTGATTGTGTAGATCATGAGACCCTCCTCAATATATTAGAATATTATGGTGTTAGAGGAACAGCTAATAAATTGATAGTCTTACTTGGTAGATAGGTCTCAAAGAGTCTTAATCAAGGACAACTATTCTGGAACCTATTACTCAGAATGGAATAAAGTAATGAGAGGTGTCCCCCAAGGTTCGATATTGGGACCACTTTTCTTTTTATTCTACATAAATGACCGGCCAGAAACCGTAAAATATACATCTTTATCAACTCTTTTTGCTGATGATATAAATATCATCTGCATTCAGAGGAGCCCAGAAGGACTAAAGGATGACTATGTTAACATCCTGACAAAAGTTAACAAATGGTTCCAGAAAAACTCACTAACATTAAATTTAAACAAAACTAACCTAGTCAATTTTGCAGCAAAAACAACTGTGAACATCCCAGATTGTATTGAATTAGGTCAGAATCGATTAATGAACTCACAAACCATTAATTTCCTAGGACTTACTCTTGACTATAAATTATCCTGGAGCCCACACATTGCAAGAATATGTAGCAAACTACGATCAGCCTGCTACATTCTCAGGATACTAAAACCTACATTAACCACTCAAAATTTGAAGACAATTTACTTTGCTTACTTTCATTCCATCTTGTCTTATGGTATTATATTTTGGGGGAACTCAACTGGTAATGAGGAAATATTTAAGTTGCAAAAGAGGGCTATCAGAATTATGACAATTCCAGAAACAGGACATCCTGTCGCGGGCTTTTCAAGGAGTTGGGTATTTTGCCCCTTTCTTCCCAATACAAATTATCGCTCGCTCTGTTTGTTGCCAAAAATATGGATGATTTCACAATTAATTCTGATATTCACCCATACAACACACGATCTAATACCAACCTGCACCTTTCATTAGCAAGGTTGACCAAATACCAAAAAGGGGCCTACTTTTCAGGCATCAAGATTTACAATTGTTTGCCTATAAGAATAAAACAACTCTCAGGGGATGTGAATAAATTCAAACTGGCATTAAATATGTTTCTCTTAGCTGGATCCTTCTATTCTATAGAAGAATTTCTAGAATGCACCACCCTAAATGACCTCAATGCACTTGTGATGATTGTTGAATTGGCAGGGTTGAGTATCCAATTTTAATTTTACTTATTACACTTATTACATGTAGTAACTTGGTTAATGATTTGACAATAACTTAATCACATATATTGTTCTGTATTTCTGCTCAAGTATGAACATAGTGGGAATAGTATGAAAGCATTGGCTGCACGAAATGGGAATACTCAAAAGTGAGTTTTTGTAGTAACAGCTTTAGTATAATGTATTCTTACTGCAATTCATATATCCAACTTGTGTACATGCTAATACATATAATTAAGTTTAATATATGTACATATTATAATCTTATACTTTGTCTAATGTAATTTATAATGACTGATTTGGTGACTGTATTTCTTGTTTTGTAACTTTACCTTTTCATGATTGTATTTTTATTTTGTTACCTTAATTCTATCCCTGTATTATTTCTGTATACGACAAGTTCAATATCCTTAGGGCATTTGCCTTGTATGGATCTGATGAACGCATAATAAATACAATACAATACCACTGATTGTGAAAACTGAGGAAGCATGTCCATGTCCTGTTGTGGCTGGACTTCCTGTTTCAAGGGAGTAAATTCAGATCAGGTACACACACATTCCCACTAGTCTTACACAATGTCTGTGACTCATCCAATCGCCAGAACGCAAGACATTTCAACATGTCGTCCTTCCTCAGCCGGTGAGAATGGTTCTTCAACACGAGGCAGTCTTCTGTTCCTATTACACAGATCCATCCTTTTGAAACAGGATACACGTTCTCCATTGGTCCACATTTGTCACCATAAATGCCTCCTCCATGTTTATGTGGAAATGACACAAGGTGTCACTGTAATAAAAGGCATGTGGAGGTGCTCAATTATACACCAATTAAGCAAACCTACAGTGTCCCTCTGTCATGTAACATGTGTACAGTAAGAGCCAAGACAAGCAATGTACCAGGCATTGTAATATCACAAACAGATGATGGTCCTTCATCCCTTCAGGCCAAGTACTGCCACTGAAACAGGTTTGTTCATTCCACCAGCAGTTGGTTGACTCCTGTGAAACACAACACA
>Ga0123355_10017006_pt1 | contig 11480 bp, 5 predicted proteins | sample TergutEmb28metaG_3_FD_89872 | JGI IMG/M metagenome (GOLD analysis project Ga0123355, IMG submission 89872) | Embiratermes neotenicus P1 segment gut microbial communities from Petit-Saut dam, French Guiana - Emb289 P1 | ecosystem: Host-associated > Arthropoda: Insects > Digestive system > Gut ...
AAGGTTGGGTTCACTACTGATGTCAGCAACCGTGTAACTGACAATCATATTCCAGGATCCTCAGTTCCCTTGTGACATGTCCTACTGCAATTTTCCATCACTCAAACGTGGCCACCGATAATGGCGTGTCACCTATATGAAACAACTCATGCAAGTTCAAAGTTTTGCTGCCTTGCCATAAACTCCACCATAATCGAAGTCACTACAGTACACTGTCTTCTAAATCTACCAGATTCTTTCGTTTTCGCCCACTACATCACTTAACATGTACATAAGATTAAATTCCGATACCAATTTCTTTCTTCCCTTCACTGATAACGCCAAATACTCAACCAGGATTTTATTTGAAACGTTCAGAATGATTCACCACTCACCACTATGTCTGCCATTTTTGTGCTTCACTACCACAGCAGATCCTGCTGCTGGTGCTTGATACACTGTCCATTGCTAATGTAAATATGCAATCAGACCGCGCACACACTAGTGTTTTGTGACGAATGTTACAATATATTGCTGGCATGTACTTGAAACCTGCATAGTTGCGACAGCGAATGTTATTTATTTACGTGTACCTGATTTTTCACATGTCTTAGAGCTTTTTAAAAAGACAAACGCATCTTAAAATACGAACTATTTCATGGCTCGCAGTATTGTTCTTCGGCCGGGATCCACCTGGACTACTCGTGCAGCAACTGTTTTTTACGTAGTATATCCAGTTGTAAGGGAGGGCTAACTGAATACACTTGCTGATGACAGCTCCCTCTACACGTACATAACTTACGTAATTCTGAATGGCGATATATCTGAGGAACAGGTCTGTTACTCTCCTCCGCTACAAGATGGCTGTGCTGATAGCTGTCAACAGCAGAAACCCCAACTCCCTCGCTTATACAGAATGTCACAGACATCGTGGCTATCTATACTGATAAACCTGGCCACGTTAGTATTAGGCATAGAGATTACGCGCACATGGAATTATCTTATCCCGTGGCATAGCACCCATACACATATTCGATACTAATCTTCACGTGTTGATGGACAGGATAGACACCCAGTAAATAAATTACAAATCTGAATGATCTAACCGGTGTTGAGCAACGATTTAGGTACAAAGACTAAATCAAGAGAAAAAAATATCTGTTAGACACATTTAAATGATACCTATATTTTTTACTTATATATCATTAATGGCAATATCCCGTGGTCAATAGGCCGATAGGGGTAAACTTTCTTGAGATGTCACAAAGTTTTCGAAAATTAATCTTTAAAAATTGGAATTAATCGTACGAAGATTGAAATTCGTCTTACGTTATAAGTCCTTCCCTCTGTCTCTTTTGTAACAAATCGTGAGTAAAATAAACTAAATAAAAAATATTTTATTTGATTTTTATTTGCCCTTTCTATTACTCCTGTTTAACACTGTTCGCCACTGTTCAAGAAGAAAGAATTCCAGTTACAAAGCAGGAAATTTAAAGCTGACACTCTTTTGGTCACTAAATGTTAAAATTTTGAGGTACTTCAGTAGCTGCAACACGAAGACAGCTCTCTAATTTTTCGTCGTCCAGTCGATTTCTGCATAGATTCTTTAAAGTATTCGTCTGTGACAAAGCTGCTCACAAATGCAATTGCTTTCCAATAGGCTTGTATGTTGCGCATGGTTATCGAGCACTGGACGTTTATCACAAGATAAACAGAGCGTATACAAGTGAAGAATCGTAAAATCACGAAATGTACATTTTAGGTGAGAGAGTAAAAGCTATACCAGTCTCGGCACAACTATATTTATTAAACGAGAAATCTGTCTAATAGGAAAAACATATTTCGCCCTTAGATTAGATCATCTGCAGGCTCTTAATCTTTAAAACCACACTGAGTAAAATACTAAGTAATATAAATTAATCGTTGCTCTGTCAGGAAGTACAATAAAATACAAAACTGTAAAATTAAATTGCTTTTTAAGTTACTCGCAGAGTACAACAAACAAGATGCAATGTTTCACAATTTATTTGTTTCTGTAAGACGCTCTACATGTTTCAGACGGTTTTTCCGTCCACCATCAGGAGCTCAAAACTGCGCATACAGCGTCAGGTATTTGTCAGACCGATACTGCTACCTGCTGCTAGCCGGTCGGCTAGCAGCAGGTAGCAGTATCGGTCTGACAAATACCTGACGCTGTATGCGCAGTTTTGAGCTCCTGATGGTGGACGGAAAAACCTTCTGAAACATGTAGAGCGTCTTACAGAAATAAATAAATTGTGAAACGTTGCATCTTGTTTGTTATACTCTGGGAATATAATAGCGACGCACTGATCTATTAATGCTAAATTTGCTTTTTACGTATTTATAGCATCGTTAATCTGCACCTTCCATTTGAAATTCATCTGGTACATTTTCGACAGTTCACATCAAAAGGGAATAAGAAAAATCCGGAACTGATTTCATGCTTTTTAAAGTCTTAGAATCGAGAGATAAATCCTTGGCGGAAAATCTTAATATTATCAGCATGCTTCTTAGTGTCAGTTGGCTTGTCTTGTAGTAAGGTACCAAAATATACGTCCAAATGGTATTTTGTATGACAGCGGATATAATAATTATTCTTCGAATTTAATAGCTTCTTGTATCGTGTTTCAGCAATTAGACTGGCTGCCGCACTGAAAAGCGGAAAGGCCGCCTAGTGCTCATCGCTAGTCGAAACGATCCAGCTACTAGGCAAACACTGACACAAATAAAAATTGTAAAGATGGTAAAAAGGTATATCTGCACATTAAAATTAACATCACGTATTGATCAAAAATTTAAATTCAGAATATTGAATTAAATAATTTTGTTCACAGCACAACTTATCTAGCCGTCTTTCCATACATTTCCTTGAACAGAACCAATAACGAATTCCAAACAGCAATTAATAAGTCCTCTTGGTCTTCCGCTTTATGACATTGAGTCTCTGGGCCGGTGGTTTTCCGACGTTTCGAAGGATTATGTTGCTGTCATCTACAGAGTCGCTCAGAATTTGTGTGGACAGCTTCACCCTAACGATGAAGGCAAAACAAACTTCCGAAACGTCGGAAACTACTCGCCCAACGACAAAGGATCCCTTCTCAGAAGACCTGCGACTTCAGCCACTCGGCTGTATTTCATCTCTCTCATACTTTGCGTGTCAGCACCACCGGATGGGATGCTGTCAACCGTTCTAAAAATAAACTTTCTTGAGATGTCACAAAGTTTTCGAAAATTCACTCGGATCTCTGTTTAAACTCTTGACCTCTCTTCCTTTTTGTTATTGGTTGTGTCCTCGCAGTTTGAACTGTTTCAGAAGCAACAGGCTTTTCAACCTCCTGTGACTTCTCCAACCCCCCACCATATAACTGATTTCGGAAGGCCTTACATTTACACTTTCATTCCGTCTTGCAACCGTTCTTTGTGTTCTGCTGCTATACTGTATCCTGTACACTAGAAGCACCTAACTTACCGATCTAAGGCTCTCTTGGTCGTGAAATTCAATAATTTCGAAAGTTCAATGTGGAATAAGAAACCAACTAGATGTAACTTAGTATGATATTTATTTCTCCTTATAAGTCGCTCTTTATAAGTTGCTCAACATGTTTCGGGCCACCTTGTGCCCATCTTCAGGATCTGACGACTTTGTGGTATTTTTTCACGTGTGGTGTAGTGCTGTGACTGTGTAGGCAATCAGATCCGGTTGGCTGGTTGTGTGTCCATTGGGAAGTACGTAGCACAACTATCTTTGTTGGTGTGGGGTTGGGGCGGGTGGATGGCCAGTCAAAGACCTGGCCATCCACCTGTCCCAACCCCACACCAACAAAGATAGTTGTGCTACGTACTTCCCAGTGTACACACAACCAGCCAACCGGATCTGACTGCCTACACAGTCACACGTGAAAAAATACCACTAAGTCGTCAGCTCCTGAAGATGGGAACAAGGTGGCCCGAAATATGTTGAGCAACTTATAAGAAGAAATAAATATAAAACTAAGTGACATCTAGTTGGTTTCTTATTCCACACTGAATTACGATTCACGGTCAACCACACATCAAATTTCGAAAGTGTTTCTTAAACAACGACTTTAGTTGTCTTTTTGACCTCTGAACTGGCAACGTGAAAGTTTCTACACAAAATATAACATCCCTGCTCGTACCACCCGCAATGTTTCTATGTCACAAAAATCAGAGTTTTTCAAGATTATTAATATTTTATTTTCAATAGCTCCTGAAAATTCGTGTTGGTTTTGCACCACAGAATATAATACATTTTACGTGCAACATTTTCATTATAAAAGTAGGGGGTAAATGCGGGATTGCAATGCAGAAGCACTGAGGGGGGGGGGGGAGGGTTTGTAGTGGTCTACTGCAATAACCGTTTGGAACCGCAGTTCTTCCAAAACTAATGATTACATAAATCGACTTCTAATCCTCTAATAACCTTTACATCACTAGCCAACCACCGGACAGAGTACAGCAACAATTCCATCAGACCTACCTGCTGTTTTATTATCTGTAGGCCTGTTGTATTATCTGTTTGCGCATAACTGCGGTTTGTGTTTCAACAAGAAGTCTCGCATGCAGTCCACATATGAATTTTATTATAAAACTCTAAGTCCTTCGTATTGAATTCGAGCTGTTTAGCGCAGTGAGCATAATCCAGCGCGGCTCAGCTTCGCAATCAGAATCCACGCAACAGAAGAGTTTCTTTAAATGCAGGGATTCTGTATGTCAATACGTCTATCGCAACGGAGGAAACCCATTGTTATAAAAATTAGATTTGTCAAAACTTAATCCGGAAATTAAATTTTCAAACCGTATTAACAAAAGTCCGTCACTGAACCAGTTACGAGTCATTTTAATTAGTCCACCCCGCTATGACGCCGCTTTCACCACAGTTGGTGGGGTATATTGAGAGTGGCGTTATATTGAGGGTGGCGGTATATAAAGGGTGGTGGTACATTGAGAGTGGCGTCATATTGAGAGTGACATTATATTGAGAGTGGCATTATATTGAGAGTGGCGTTATATTAAGAGTGGCATTATATTGAGAATGGCGTTCTATTGAGAGTGACCTTATATTTAGAGTGGCGGTGTATTGAGAGTGGCGATATATTGAGAATGGCGGTACATTGTGAGTGGCGGTATATTGAGAATGGCTGTTTGTGAGGGTGGTGGTTTAGTGAGAGTGGCGGTATATTGACAGTGGCGTTATATTGAGGGTGGCGTTACATTGAGGGTGGCGGTATATAAAGAGTGGTGGTACATTGAGAGTGGCGTTATATTGAGAGTGGCATTACATTGAGAGTGGCGTTATATTGAGGGTGGTGGTACATTGAGAGTGGCGTTATATTGAGAGTGGCGTTATATTGAGGATGGCGGTATATAAAGGGTGGTGGTACATTGAGAGTGGCGTTATATTGAGAGTGGCATTATATTCAGAGTGGCGTTATGTTGAGGGTGGCGGTACATAAAGAGTGGTGGTACATTGAGAGTGGCGTTATATTGAGAGTGGCATTATATTGAGAGTGGCGGTATATTGAGGGTGGCGGTATATAAAGGGTGGTGGTACATTGAGAGTGGCGTTATATTGAGGGTGGTATTATATTGAGAGTGGCGTTATATTGAGGGTGGCGTTATATAAAGGGTGGTGGTACATTGAGAGTGGCGTCATATTGAGAGTGGCGTCATATTGAGAGTCGCATTATATCGAGAGGGGCCTTATATTGAGAGTGGCGTTATATTAAGGGTGGTGGTACATTGAGAGTGGCGTTATATTGAGAGTGGCGCTATATTGAGAGTGGCGTTATATTGAGGGTGGTGGTACATTGAGAGTGGCGTTATATTGAGAGTGGCTTTATATTGAGAGTGGCGTTATATAGAATGTGGTGTTACATTGAGAGTGGCGTTATATTGAGGGTGGTGGTACATTGAGAGTGGCGTTATATTGAGAGTGGCGTTATATTGAGGGTGGCGGTATATAAAGGGTGGTGGTACATTGAGAGTGGCGTCATATTGAGAGTGGCATTATATTGAGAGTGGCATTATATTGAGAGTGGCGTTATATTGAGAGTGGCGTTATATTGATGGTGGCGGTATATTGAGGGTGACGGTATATACAGAGTGGTGGTACATCGAGTGGCGTTATATTGAGAGTGACGGTATATTGAGGGTGGCGGTTGATAAAGAGAGGTGGTAGACTGAGAGTGGTGTTATATTGAGAGCGGCGTTATTGAGAGTGGCGTTATTGAAAGTGGCGTTATATTGAGAATGGCGGTATATTGAGAGTGGTGGTATAATGACGGTGACGGTGTATTGAGAGTGGCGGTATATTGAGAGTGGGCTTATATTGAGGGTGAAGTTATACTGAGAGTTGTGGTATATTGAGTGGCGTCATATTGAGAGTGGCGGTATATTGAGGGTGTTGGTATATGCAGATTGGTGGTACATTGAGAGTGGCGGTACATTGAGAGTGGCGTTATATTGAGAGTGGTGGTATATTGATATTGGCGGTATATTGAGAGTTTCGGTATGTTGAGAGTGGCTGTATATTGAGAGTGGAGGTATATTGAGGGTGGCTGTATATTGAGAGTGGCGATATATTAAGAGTGGCGATATATTGAGAGTGGCTGTATATTGAGAGTGGCGGTATATTGAGAGTGACGGTATATTGGGAGTGACGGTATATTGAGAGTGGCTGTATATTGAGTGTGGCGGTATACTGATAGTGACGGTATATTGAGAGTGGCGGTATATTGAGAGTGGCGATATATTGAGAGTGGCGGTATATTAATGGTGGCTTTATATTGAGAGTGGCGGTATATTGATAGTGGCGGTATATTGAGAGTGGCGGCATATTGAGAATGGCTGTATATTGAGCGTGGCGGTATATACAGAGCGGCGGTACATTGACAATGGACGTATATTGAGGGTTGCGGTATATTGAGGGTGGAGGTATATTGAGAATGGCTGTATATTGAGGGTTGCGGTTTATACAGAGTGGCGGTACATTGAGAGTGGACGTATATTCAGGGAGACGGTATATTGAGAGTTCCGGTATATTGAGAATAGCTGTATAATGAGGGTGGCGGTATATACAGAGTGGTGGTACATTGAGAGTGGCGTTATATTGAGAGTGTCGGTATATTGAGAGTGGTGGTATATTGAGAGTGGCGATATATTGAGAGTTGCCCTATATTGAAGGTGGCTGTATATTGAGAGTGGCGGTATATTGAGAATGGCTGTATATTGAGGGTGGCGGTATACTGAGAGTGACGGTATATTGAGAGTGGCGGTATATTGTGAATGGCTGTACATTGAGAGTGGCGGTATATTGAGGGTGATGGTATATTGAAAGTGGTGGTATATTGAGAATGGCTGTATGTTGAGAGTGGCGGTATATTCAGGGCGGCGGTATAATGAGGGAGGCGGTACATTGAGAGTGGCCGTATTTTGAGGGTGGCGGTATAGTGAGAGTGGCAGTATATTGAGTGTGGCCGTATACTTAGGACGACGGTATATTGAGAGTGGCGGTATATTGATAGTGGCTGTGTTTCGACATCCTCTATGACAGTGAATTTCCTTTTTGAGCTGTCCATGTACGCTATGTGATGACGCTATATCGGGTGATGCAGTATCGTCGATTGACTGAATTAGAATGTTTACGCTTAAGTTAAGTTTCTGAGTAGATTTTTTTCAGGTTTTCTGTCTGACATATTATATGCCTTTCTAATTTCTCACACGGATAGTGTATTAGTTCACCTGGTTTTTCTTCCAAGACTTCATTATTTCCAAAATTCTGGGGAAAGCTGCTCGTCCTGTATTAAGAGGGAGAAAACTTCCAATACAGAACTGCTACGGTTTTTAGTTTGTGCTTAACAGTTAAAGGTAAAGTGATCCCGTTACAGGCCGGTGTGGCCCAGAGGTTGGGTAGCGGTATAACTGTACTCTTCGGTGACCGCGACACTAGAAGGGGGTGAGTGGTCAGCAGCACGTCCCGGCCGCACTTCACCCCCGGGAAAGACCCGGTACCCGGTTATTTAGTTAGTTTGTTTGTTTGTTTGTTGGTCGGGCAGTAGTTCGGGCGGTCAGTCAGTCAATCAGCCAATTAGTTAGTTATTTAGTTAGTCAGTCGATCCGTCGGTCGGTCGTTCGGTCTGGTGATTACTTGACTGGCTGGTTGGTTGATTAGTTAGTTAGTTGGTTGGTTGATTGGTTGTTTGGTTAGTCAGTCAGTGAGTTAAATAATTCTTCAATTGATATTGATATCGATATTTTCTATTTATATGTTTGACAGATATCTCTACTACTCGTCATTGCACTTATTACACTCTTTAATTTCAATTTCCACAGTCATCATTTAAATCATCACTGTGTGCTGTAAACGTGCAGGGTCAGTCCTCAGATATATTACAACACAAGGCCCCTAAACTGGTGCCCACGTATCCTCTACGTAGCTACACTTACTCCAACAACAAATTGTAACTTCTGGCCTTTTATACTCAATGTTAATTTATCTCATGTTTCAACCTAAATTTTAACCAAAACTACGCGATTATTAAACTTTGGAGTGATTTAGTCAAGTTTAAATTATATCCGTATCCTTATTTTTTACCATCCTAGAGATGGCCACATGAGTCGCCGAAACATGTTGGTGACCAATACGCAATACAACTACATTCATAAAAGCCCAGGTGCATTTGTTGGTCATTTAATATATTTTATTCATATAAAGCTGCAGGTTTCAAAATGATTTAACTTGGTGAGAAATTAATGAGTTCGACCATCGCACCGTAACTGCAAGAGCCGCTGTACAGTTTCACTGACCTCGGTCCCCGTGTTGCCTGTAGCTGCACCAGATTCTGAACGCCAGGCTCGACACCACCTCGCAACTCAAATACGGTATAGGATGATGCTAAGGGGCTGCTGTACATTTTGCAACTTCACAAGGCCCTTAAGAAGTCCTCAACTGTTTCCCAAAGTTCTGAAGTGATTCCTACGGCTATAGCAAACAGAACATCGCATTTATGGAACTGCGCTGCTCTTTAGAGTATTACATTCGGAAGTCTCTCGAGCTTCTGTAATCGCATCAGCCGTATAGAGCCAAAGCGTTCACACAGCTACACTTGTGTAGAACGAGAGCTGAAATATGACACTCCATTCCGTAGGTTCCAAATGCGTTTCCCCCTTTACTTTGCATTTCAGTAGTGTGGTCCTGATTTAACAGACACAAAAGTCTGATGTTGAAAAGGCTGGACACAAGCACGATACTCAGATTCCGTGTACCGAAAACTGATTGTGGAAAAAGTCATTCTATAGTTTAAGTAGTAGTCTGCATAGAAATTCTTCCGGCGAATATCTTTACCACAATGCAGAACCGAAAAACGTTTCAAATAAATTATTAACGTACAAGTTGTTCGGGTGGTCTAACGCGGGTAGTCTCCTACATTCCAGACTCTGAAATTACGTGTTAAATTCCCGCTGTACATGTGTTAGTCTTGGCCTTTGTAGGCACAGGCTGATCTCTCGTCCAGGTGATACACCGAAGTCTTTAAGGTCTTGAAACCTGGCATCGAGTGCCTTAAATCTGCAAAAGCAATTTTACGTTACGAACCACAGGAACAGTTCAAGGAACTGACCAACGGCACACGGTTTACAGCGGATGAAAAGCGTTTACTTTTACATTTCATGTATAATTATTATAATTTAACCTAAAATATTCTCTGCGATGAGCTGATCACTCGTCCAGAGGACCCCTACCGAGTGTGGTGCGTCGTTGTGTGTGATCTAGAAACCTCGTGAGTGAGGAGACCCTGGCTGGGGCTGTTGCCCACTGGGGGCCGTTGGGCCAAAAGTAAACAAAAAACTAAACTTTACAATCGATAATCATTGTATGTTGCTTGATGAAACTGTCTTCACCACTGAAGGATACTTGGAGGACCGGAGTATTGGGGCGTTTTATACGAATTTAGCAGAACACTAATGTACATGTAAAGGTGAAGTGATCCCGTTATAGGCCCGGTATGGCCCAGAGGGTGGGTAGAGTTATAGCTCTACTCTTCCATGACCGCGGCACTAGAAGGGGGTGAGTGGTCAGCAGCACGCCCCGGCCGCATTTTACCCCTGGGAAAGACCCGGTACCCATTTTATAGGAGACTTCCAGGGCCGGTCTGGAAGGGCGGAAAGTCTCGTCCCCACAGGGATTCGAACCCGGACCCTCCAGCCCGTAGTCAGTCGCTATACCGACTGAGCTACCCGGCCCACACTAATGTACATGTACACTCTGCAACAGATGAGCTAACTTAAGTTAATAGTTCAAAGACTAGCGGTCACATTATGTACCACCAGGTTTAATACTCAGTAAGACAAGCAATGTACGTGTAACGCAACTATAAGGCTTGTTGATGCAACTATTGTTGCTGTGGAAAACCAAGAAGGCTTACCTGTTCTGAGTTTGGGTTTGCTGTTTTAGGTATCCGACATGTAATGCGCATGGGATGCATTGGCATCTGTGGCCTACCCGACTCTACAGGATTTTTCCACATTAACTCATTATTAGCACCAATTTCATTAAAGTTACTGCACCTAAAATTGGTGTTTTCATTTTCTCTAAATAGTTGACCCGAAACATTTCTTATTCTAAGAAGAACTGAGCGAGATATGATAAAAAATATGCATTGGTCTTCGCGTAAAACACCCGTTATTCTTGTCAGAAGTTAACGAACCTTGGACAGTCTCGACAAATTTTCAAAAAATAATCAAATATCGAATTTCTTTAAAATCCATCAAGTGCGAGACGAGTTATTCCATGCGGAATGATGGACGGACGGACCTACAGACAGACAAATGAAAAAGCTAATAGTCGCTTTTAGCAATTATACGAACGCGCCTAAAATTTCTACATGGTGTTCACATAACGTTTATATGTTTCATTACGGATCTCAGTAAAAACAGTGAACTTCTGCCTTATACAGCGTTAAGAGACCGATTTTGTTTAACCGATGTTGAGTGCTTCTTTAAGGTTGGAGAATTTTTACTGCACGGTACGCCCTAAGTTCTTTGCAAAGCAAATATGTTTCCTATTTAAACAGTACATGTAAACTCACAAATTTTCTAATTTTTGTTTTACATGTTTTGCTTCACGTTGGCCCAGCTGCTCGAAATATGTACGAGGAATATTCAAATTACCGTTGTTTTCCATAACAAATTGTGTATTGTGTTGGTCTTCATTACATGATGTCTATAAACAACTCTACATCCATACAAATGGAGGCTGTATGTCGCACCTGATCTTAGGCGCAATGGAATATTGTGTTGGTCTTCATTGGACCGCTTCTGTGGTCTAGTGGTCAGAGTTCCTGACTACAGATACAGAGGTCCCGGGTTCGATCCCCGGCGCTACCAGATTTTCTGAGTAGTAGTGGGTCTGGAACGGGGTCCACTCAGCCTCGTGAGGTCAAACTGAGGAGCTACTTGAATAA
>Ga0123355_10017007_pt1 | contig 11479 bp, 10 predicted proteins | sample TergutEmb28metaG_3_FD_89872 | JGI IMG/M metagenome (GOLD analysis project Ga0123355, IMG submission 89872) | Embiratermes neotenicus P1 segment gut microbial communities from Petit-Saut dam, French Guiana - Emb289 P1 | ecosystem: Host-associated > Arthropoda: Insects > Digestive system > Gut ...
GGGACCTTTTGAGGGAATTTTTTCCCCAACCCATTTTTATTTTTTTGCCCCCGTTCCCTTCCTTTTTAATTCCCCCCCCCCCCCATTGTTCTTAAGAATATCATTTAATTGGCTTCAAGTGAACAGTTGTCTGTTACATTTGGAAAGCGAAGGCCATATTCATGCTCATATGTTATTATTGGGATATATGTTGTTTTATATGGCTAGTTTTGTTTTCCTTGTTACTTCTTTGTTGTTCAGGAAATTTTGATTCAACTTAAAATACATTCTTCCTGCTAGTGAAATTCTGTTGTTAATTTCTTCATCAGTCATACCTTTGCTGCTAATGTGGGACCCAAGATATTTGTATAATTCATTTGTTCTAAGGCTTGTCCTGCTTCATGGCTTTATAACCATGGCTTTAGTTTTAATTTTACTAATTTTGATGTTCCTCATTTCCATCTCTCTATTCTATATATTAAGATTATGTTTCAAGTCTTCTTCTGATTTTAGGAGTAAAACTAGATCATCAGCAAAGGCTAGTTGTGAAATTTTGACAGGTTCCAGGTGCCAGTTTCCCAAATCAAAGGATTTTGAATCTCCTTTCACAATGTCATCCATTAAAATTATGAATGGTTGTGAGCTTAGAATACTGCCTTGTCAAACCCCAACTGTAGCATAAAATTCTGTCAGTTTCATTTTGCTGGTATGTACTGTACAAGCTCTGAATTGAAGTTATTAGATATTCTTCAAATCTCCTATTCCATAATACTTCACATTATTCATTCCAGGGTACTCGGTCAAAGATCGTTTCCAAATCTAAGGAATGTACGAGGGCTGGCTGATAAGTTTTGCCTCCACTTAAATAGAAAATGAATGGGAAAATATATTTTAATGAAATAAAAAACGAAATATGCCTGCATCAATTATTTTCAAAGCTGCATACTTATTTTGGTGCTCTTCCAATATGTGATCTACCTATGAGTATGTGATCTACTATGTCAGAGATTTCGGATTTCTGCATAACACTTCCACACTTCTCACAATTCACCACAGCTTCTTTCTACTATGTCAGAGATTTCAGATTTCTGCATAACACTTCCACACTTCTCACAATTCACCACAGCTTCTTTCGGATCATCTAAAAGATTGTGTTAGCATAGATATTGTACAGCCATTTCCTCGCTAAATATAAGTAATATAAAATTTATTCGCTACATATAAGTAATATAAAATGTATTCAACGATACACACTTTTTGCATCATTAAGGAAATCAATTAACAAGTTCAGTGATTGTTTCCTCATCACTCGGTAGCAGTATTTGTCAAGGTGGGACTGCAGCAACCCTTCAGTTGTCCCTCTCATCTTTCTTAATATTTTTATTTTCGCATCCAACCATGAGCGCTCAATACCCTGTGTATTTGTTCCAGAAGCAGGATTCACATAATTTTCCTGATGGTTGACAGTGCTATGAATGAATCCAAGAGATTTTAAAGTAGAATAGGCCAGCCACTCGGAATGTATAACAGATCCTTGTGCACATTCCCGGGCGATGATTGGTATAAGTGTCTATTTATCACGGCGTTTGACATAGAAGTAGCGACAGGCAAGACCCTGCTTTAAACCAAAAACCCACGGGCCATCTATTCTGCTACCATGATTCCTGTTGTTTTCTAGAAGAGCATCACTATGTTCCGATTGTGGTACGCGATTACCCCGCAGAAGTCTGCCTCGATTATATTTACGTTTCCCAGCAAAGCAAGCTTCGTCTATCTGTATTGGTTCTGTGATTCCAAGCATTTGACTTTTCCTTTCAATGACTTTTGTACAGACCTCCTGGCACATGTTGTACCAATCAACATACAATCTGCATACTTAATAGGAGTTTCACAGAGGAAGAAGTACACAACATCCAATATCTGACATAAAGACAGTTTACAATTCATTTTGTTATTAAGATCCTTGTAATGGAAGAAACAATTGCCATGACGTACACTTCTCATAGCTTGGCATCCTTTTCTTGGACATCTCATAACGGGTACACTGTTCCCTCGAATTAATCTTCTTTTATTCCGCATAACACTTCCACACTTCTTACAATTCACCACAGCTTCTTCCGGATCATCCAAAAGATTACGTTCGCGTAGATATTGTACAGCCATTTCCTCGCTACATATAACTGTTTTAATGAATTCCATGTGGCTCTGCATTGCTCGCGGTTCCTTACATAAAAACCATAAACAAGTGAACTGGGCTACGAAAACGACAGAACTGCATATCCCATGATTCGTGTACTTGTCCGCTATTCGATTGCACTTGCGGTATGAGGGGTAGCGAGAGGTAGGTCACATATTGGAACGATAATGGAGCGGTAGATCACATATTGGAAGAGCACCATTATTTTTCTACAAAATCACCATGCGCTTTAATACACTTCCGCCAACACTGCACAAGTTTTTGAAATCCGCCCTTAAAAAATTGTTTTGTTTTTGAAACCATTTCCTCACTGCAGACTTCACCTCTTCATCACAGCTGAAGTGCCCTTCAAGTGTTCCTTTAGTTTCAGGAACAGGTGGAAATCACTTGGAGCCAGATCTAGGGTATATGGTGGATGTGGCAGCACTGAAAAGTCCAGGCATTGAATTGCATCTTTTGTTGCTGCACTTGTGTGAGGCCTGGCGTCTTGTTGAAGAAGTGTTTCATTTCTTATTCCAATCCATTTGATTCTTATTTTTAATGCAGTAAGAGTTTCAGTGTAACATTGAGAGTTTATTGTTGTTTCGTTTTCAAGAAAGTCTGCAAGAACAACATGTTCCAAATTCCAAAAAACAGTCATCATGACCTTTCCAGCCAAGGCCTGTGTTTTGAATTTTTTCAGCCGATGTGATTCCTTATGGCAGTATTCTATGGAGTGCCTTTTGTTCTCAGGGTCATAATGATGGACCCAAGTTTTATCACCTGTAATGATCTTCTTTAAGTCCTCACCTTCTTTTTCAAAACATTCCAGGAGTTCCCGAGAAATGCGAACTATTTCAGCTTTCATCAGACAGCATGCGCGGTACCCATCTGGCACAAACTTTTCCAAACCCAATAACACCAATAATGTGTCCCACTCTCTCCTTAGAAGTTTCTAATGCAATGGCAGTTTCTTTTTATTTGATGCAACGATTTCCACAGATCACTTCAGCGCGATCTTGATGAAGCTGATCACTTGCAGTCATAGTCCTTCCACTTTGTGTTTCGTCACTCAAATCTGCTTGCTCCAATTCTCCATCTTTGTACCGCCTTACCCAGTGTTTTACTGTACTCACATCAACACACCCATCACCATAAATGGCTTGCATTCTTCTGTGAATTTCAATTGGAGAAACTTTTTCCATGGTTAAGAATTCAATAACAGCATGCTGTTTGAACTGAATGTTTGAACACTCTTCCATTTCGATGTGCACTGTGTGAGGACTGTAAGCATCTGTGTGTTCAAGGTGAAGTATGATGGAAGAGAGATACCATGCGACTACACAGAACTGGTTTTATTGAGATATGTCTAATGTAAATAAAAATATTACAGTGGAGGCAAAACTTATCAGCCCATCTACGTAGATGTGCCATTGTATCATATGTCATCTTCGTTTCTATTATTTGTCTTAAGTCTTGTGTAATTCGTTTTGGCCTGAAGCCACACTGATTTCCTCCTAATTGTTCTTCAACCTTCTGCCTTAAGTTCATTTCTAATATTCTGGCATAAGATTTTTCCAAGATATACATGGTTCTGACATAGTTGGTTGTCCGCTAGTTACGAATCAGCACAATTAACTGATGTGCTCCAATCCTGTGGCATCTTCTTTTATTTCCAGGCTAATTTTATAACATTAAATAACATTGTCATACCTCCTTTGCCCAGTTATTTAACCATCTCTGAGCATATCATATCATATATGACCTGCTGCTTTACCAAGCGGTTTATTTTAATGACTATTTCCTACTCTGTTTCAGTAATATCAGTCTCTTCTCTTCATAAATTTCAAACTGTTTTGCTTGTGTAGGTTTCCGTACTTCTGTTTAGTCTAATAATTATATACATTTCCTTTCCCATCTGGTCATAAATTGGGTACCTTTAGTTAGAATTTTTTAATCTATGGCTTATATAAATTTCAGTGGGCACTCTTATTTGCTCCTCATATTCTTTAAAACTTTTTAAAATTGTGTTGTGTTTTCTGTGCTACTTTTCTCCATAAATTGCCCACATTCCTTCCAGGACTTTTGTTTGGCTAATGTAGTCATTTCCTGTACTTTAATTTTTTATACTTGTTCATAATCATTAGTCTGTCTTGTTAATCATTTTTTTCATAATTTCTTCTTCAGAGCTGCTTGTACTTTTACCTCTTCAGTCCCACGTGAAGTTTGTTTCTTCTTTAAAACAACTTTTGATTTATCACGAATGTCTTCTTTTGCAGAGAGTATTATTTCCTTGAAGTTTTGCCAGTTTTCTTCCAGGTCATCAAAAATTTTTTCCTCATAATAATTGTATTTTCTCTTGAATTTCCAGTTTATAGCTTCCTGGTTGTTCTTTTCTTTTAATTTACAGGTTCTAAAAATTTCTATTGTAATCTATGGCTTTGTCTTTTTCTCCTTTTCCTTCTTCAGACCATTTATACACATTTCTATAGCAAGTATTCATCAGTACCTGTTTCTGGACCTCTTCAAAATCTAGTATCTCTATTTTCTACTTTTTTTCCTCATTATAGTATATTCACTTATTGAGTTCACATTCTTTGAAGGTTCTGCTAGTGTACATATATATTTTCTTACACAGAAATATTGTGTTTGCAACAATTCATTTATTTTCAGTGCAAAAGTATTTCGATCTATTGCCATTGTCTGACCAGATGTCTTCTCCCTGTTTGCCAGTGATATATTGTTTCGTACAGTTTATTGCCAAAGCTTGCATTCAGATCAAAAATAATAACTATCCTTCCTGTATTACTATTTAGGATGTTGAAGTTGAACATAAAACTTTTCTTCATGTTCGACATTTTCATCTTTGTTAAGTTCATAAGGAATGATGAGGCTGATTATATCATGACCATCTCTGATATTGACTGTCATTAGTCTCTCATTAATAAATTTCCATTCTATAATTAAATATAAAATACCATTCTGTATAAGGTAACTTACTCCTGCTTTGGCTGTTAAGGTCTTAGGTACTCCACTCTGCAGCAGAACGAATCCATCTTCTAGGATTTCTCATTGTTGACCTTTCTTTTTAGACTGTGTTATGGCCATGTATTTAACTTCCATTTTCTTCATTTCATTAATCAGGTGAGTTCCCCTCCCCATTAGATTTATGATGTTCTAGGTACCAAAATCCACTGTCCTGTGTATTCTCTGATTCTAGCTATAGTAATTCTTTCTGATTGATCTCTGTTTGCCTCTAATCATCTAAAATTTTGGTTATTAGGGGTATTAGCCTGTAGTATTTGTTGAGGGTTTACTCCTGCCCTTACCAGAGCCTGATTAGCCATTTTTTAGGATTCTCACGTAGCCTTCTTGGATCCTCTAATAGTCCTGGATATGAACCCTGTCATGCTTCACCCTAGCGACTAATTCCCTACTTTTGTTGCCCACCCGTTGTGACAAGGACACTGAAACGAATTTTGTCTGAACCAGTAGATGATGTCATTTGAATTCTGGTTTTTAGGCCCATGCCCACAATTTCCTGATTATTATTATCTGATTTAACTGTCCTCTTCATTTTGTTTCATTCCAGTTTAATATGACAAGTCTCATAGTGCACACTACCCTCATTTAGCAGAAATCTTGCACATTTTTAAGTCCTGTCCTAGAATTTAGAGCACTGTAGACCAAGAAATTCATGTATGTTCAGCTGATTTCTTCATAGTCTAGCACCTGTCTTTGTCGATGCACTTTTCACTTACAGCCACTGACATGCAGCAACGTCCATTGCCGTGCATGTCGGCAGTTGACACACTGCCACATTGGAATGCCTGTACTTGCCTTGCAACTGTACAATACAGTTTTCTGTGTTTACCCATTGCTTCCTGTAGACCTGCTTGGAACATCCATGCATTTCTACCAAGGCAACTTGCTGTTTTCACATACAAGTGCTGTTCCACTTTACACAATTCGATTTCAGATTAAGATGACCAATGCAATGAAGTTAGCACATAAAAAAACCTGTGCACTCTTATACATGTACTCAGTATGAAGATAGCATTTGCAATTACATGCCATATGCTTTGAAACTTACATAGGCCTACTCCATTTACCATGTGTACCATATGTTTGGCAAAAAAAAAAATATTTTCCATGGCTTGGGGAGTGACCCATTTATATTTGAATAAGCCTTTAGTTACTGTTCTGTAGTGGAGTGTATGGTGATGAAATTAGCATGAAGGGAGTCAGACACAGCTGATAAGCTAGTCATGTGGGTTCTGCATAGAGTGGGACACTGTATGTAGAATGTTTCACTTCTTTGTTACATAATATGGCTTAATGTTTGTTGGCTGAAATAAGGATTGTAAAAATACCATTTTAAACAGGGCAGGTAATGATACATATTTCCATGTGCCCAGCTGGATTGTGATAATGCAGTGTTGAAGTGCTGCATCACCTGCTGATGTTCTGAATCATACCAAATTCCAAAGTAACCTCAGGTATCCCTAGAAGGTGTCCAGGGTGACTAATAACACATGTAATTCCATACCAGAATAAGTTAAGAGAACAAGTATAACAGAGTTATTGAAAGAGTAAATAAATAAATAAATAAATCGTGACTTCCTGTATTACATTATCTCTCAGAAGAAAGACTACTCAGTACTAATGAAGGTATGGTCTTCACTCCGTGCTTTAAAACAGTGTAATAAACTGCTAAACTACTGGTCATTGTACGTAATAATAGAACAAAACTCCAAATGTTTCTTACTGACAACCATACAGGAACCTAATTGTAATCTCCCCTCACCTGAGCATAATGTTGAATCACAGTGTAGGTATGTGTTGCATGATAAGGTTATGAGATAGAAAGTACGGTTTCAAGTTCCTTGGAACATGGGTGAAGGTGAAGGGTAGATGGGAAGGTTTGGGGTACCGGGGAACAATATTACGTAGTGAATTACCCTTACCATAACCCAGTTCATGATTGCAGTACAGCAATATGCAGCACAGCAGTGTATCGGTATATGTATATTTTACTATTGATGTGAGTTGTTTATGTTTTCAGGTATACGCAATGTGCTTGTATTGTTTTGTGCTATTATGACTGAACACAAGATCCTGTTCCACTCAAAGAGTTACACACGCCTCACAGAGGGATGCCGGGCTCTAACGGCCCTCATGTATCCCTTCCGTTATACCCATGTGTACATTCCACTGCTACCTGCTGCGTTGGTTGAAGTCCTTTCTACGCCCACCCCTTTCATCATGGGTGTTCATTCTTCTCTTAAAGCTGAAGTTTCTGAGCTGGTAAGTGTAATGACTAGTGTTGATGCTTCTATCACTTTGAAGCCAGTAGAGGAGACTTGTCCAGCATGTAAGAACCTGTTGTTGAAACTTACAGTGTCAGGGGTAACATGGGTGATTCACCAGCAATTACATGAATATGTGTTTAAGTGTGAAGGCATATTTGTTTGACCTGCAGTTAGTTATATACATTAGTTTCAGGGTTAAGCCATGTTCGGTTGACCAGCACGTATTTAAATACATGTTGCAAGGGGTAGTTTGGCTGATTGGCCAGCAGTTTCAGGTAAGACATGGTTGGTTGATGAGCAGCTATTTGAATACATATTGTTGACAGCAAAAGGAAGTTGGTTGTTTAGCAATTACTGAAATGCATAGCTTGAGGGTAAGACTTGGTTAATTGACTAACAACTGTTCAAAGGTTATTGGTTGGTTCTGCTCATAGGGCCAAGCGTAAAAGCATGGTTGGTTGAGCATCTGTGAAGCAACAGAATAACATTCCCTGGAAATCCTTTACTGAAACCCTGGGTGATATTACGCTTTGTTGGTTTATTGACATTTTGAAGATTGTAGTCTCTTCATCTTCAGGGTAAAGCAGTCCAAAAAGAGTAGCTGAGTGGGAAGAAATGGCTGTATTCTGTATGAAGAGCCACATGTTCTTTCCTTTCTGTATGAAGAGCCACAACATGATCTTTCCTTAGCCACTTCAGTTATGTAACTCTGCCAGAACTGTATAGAAACTCCCCGTCCCCTGCATTTATTTCAGTGGGTGCTGTAATGGTGTCAACGAAACTGTATGTTGTATACATGTATAGAGAACTGTGTTCATGAAAATGCTGTGCTGTGTGGGCTGTTTATAACAGTACCTGAAAAAACTGTGTGAAATCTCTACCCATCTTTCTTGAGGGACTGTGAAAAAAAACGATAAATGGAGGAAAACAATGATTGCAGGATAGCATTAAGTGTGTAGAAACATAAGAAAACAGCACAAAATGAAAATTATATAGTTAACATTTAAACATACAAAAATATTAAATAAACACAAGATTACTGTTATACATATGTGCAAATTGCTTGTGTTTCCATATCTGTAATTGACTAATGAATGGTTGAAACCCTTTGTTTCGGGTGAAACAGTGGTAGTTGAAAGTTCAGAATGTTCTGTTTATCATGCTGACCATTGCTGTGTCTCTAAATAATGATATAACAGTTTTGTGAGCAGTTTGGGCTTTGATAAAGCTTAGCAGTGATTCAGGGTCATGTTTGTCTCCTTACTCTTTCACACTATTAGTACCAACATCACCATCAACAGAACACCTTCTTATGGCTGGAAATGCCACCTGTGACAAGCTGATGGTCTCTCGATATGTAATAACTGGTTGACGTCTGCACTTAGCCATATCCAGCCCTTGTGGAAGTATACTTCTATGTTCTGTAGAAGTGGTGTATTTTGAGGATGGGTGAACAACAAAATGTTTTTACTTTGTACACCCTTGGAGGCATCAAGTGTCCTTAAAACTTGGAAGTGGTTGTAGTCATACGCGCTTTTTTATTTATGTAGTATTACACTGGAACTTTTTTTAAACTGTGCTTTCAGTGATTTCCCAACCATTGTTTACACAAATAACAAATACAGAAGAGGTTTTACATTCCCAAATTTTACATTTTCCATGATTTTATTCATTTTGTACGATCTCAGGCAAATGTTCATAAGAGCCATGTTTTCCCATATTGTACACTGCCCTGAATTTTATTCCAGTCATAGGTCGGCCCCATAAAGACATAAAATCTGGATGTTACTTTGACAGCAAAACACTGAATCAGTCAACCATTAATTGCCATACTCTTGAAGGTGACACAGAGGAGGTTGTGCCGAGAACTTAAGAACATAGTTTTCACATTTGCCACCTTATGATGTAAGCCTCCCCTTCACCCCCTGTTATGAATTATCATTTGTACTTGGCTGACAAATAGCATCATATCATAAGTAGATATTATTTACCAGTGTAGACAGTTTAGTTCTACTGTAACAGTGGTGCTGAAGTGTACGTAGTGATCTTCTTTGGCATGATTAAATTTCCTTTTGTTCCCACTTTTGAAGGTTTGCCATATGTATTCGCATGAACTTCGCAGTGTATTTTGGAACAGGTTTGGTGGAGGCTGCCAACAGGCATTTAAAAATTGGATTTGGAATCCAAAAACAGTACTCTGAGGGAGAGTGTTAATGGACAGCAGGAATGACGCCTGTTGAAAGAGCAGCTGACGTAGAGTTGATTTTCTCAACGAGTATGTTAAGCCATCCATCTTGTTCATCAGATGTTTTCATTTGCACCACTGTTCTTTACTTATTGTGCCCCTACACCATACAGCACTAACAGTGCATGTATGTATGTATGTATGTATGCTTAATTACAATAACCAGTTTCTTTCAGTAAAAGTTTGTTGTTTGTGTGTTGCAGATGGATGTGATCATTGCAGATCTGGATGGTGGTTCCATTACAGTGCCTGATGGTATCTCTTTACCCCTTCTTCCTGAGCCTCTGTTGAGTCACATGCAAGAGTCACTGAGTCTTGTTCTGCAGCCAGAGCTGTGTTGTGCAGACCATGCCTTTCCACCCCCAGCTGTACGTGCTATTCAACCTGCAATGCTGGACAAAGAGATTCGTTCTGTATTTATGAGAACATTTGCTCAACTTCTACAGGGTTATCGGAGCTGTTTGACCATCATACGTATTCACCCTCGACCAGTCATTACCTTTCATAAGGTATTTGAATGTGCATTTAAATAAGTTGGTGTTTCCTATTATTTTCTTACAACAACATGCTGTAGGAGCTGGGGGGTTGTGGGTACTTCCAATTGTTAAGGTGTGAAGTATGACTACAGACTAAGTGAATACTGTTGAAGAAACTGATTTCCATAGAAAATTATGTTACAGTAAATAGAAATTTCTGTAATTTAAACCAACTAATGCACACATTTTCATTAAATTTACAATAATATTGTAAAAACCACTAAGTTCTACATGTTCAGGACTTACTGGCCCATCGTCAGGGAGTACAATAATTGTATACCAGAATTGCTTGATATATTGGTCTATTGCATGCAGAAGAACTACTGAAAATTCTTCAGTGTAGAGTATGTATAGTGGACAGAATTGTACGCTGAAAAGTAAATATAAATTTAGAAATACATAAATATATATATTTTAAAAATTATAAAATGTATACAATATTCAGTCATTTACAATTATTACAATTAACATGGTCTGTATTCTCCTTCATACATGTAAGAATTGTAATGACCAAATATTGTATAATAATTTTTAAAATTTTTATATTTTCACATTTCTTGATTTAAATTTAATTTTCAATGCACAGTTTGGTCTGCTATACGTATTCTACACTGAAGAATTCCCAGTAGTTTTCTACATGCAAGTGACTGGTATATTAGGCAACTGTTTTATACAGTTACAGGTAGCCCTCAGTTTGCAACGGTTTGTATTGTGGCAATTCACCATAATGACGATTTTGAAGATGGAAGGCTAAAAATATGAAACAACTATAAAAATGTTCAAAAATGCACAATTGTAAATACCAGATGTGATGTAAACAAACAGTGCAGCCAATGAAAGCTATCCCCATCTACCACCTAAGCCAATCAGGTATGAGGTTGATTAAATTACTAAGATAAGAGCCACCATGTTTAGAAAGAGTAGTGCAGTGAAGCCAAGTGAATGTGAAAATGTAGCTTAACCCGTCAGTGTGGAATGACGAGCACTGCTCGTCATGGGGAAAACATCACCTGTCATGGAATGACGAGCACCACTCGTCATGGGCACGCTTTCACTCATTCGTCTATATCTCGACAACATAGGGAGCAAATGTAATCGGGCTGCTTTTTGCTTGTTCGTGAAGGAGCTGGCTCTGTTTAGGTGTGGGAGAGAGTTGATAGAAATTATTTCTTCATTTTTTTCTCTGCTCCCAAAATTTGGGTATTCTTTGAATCACGACCACTGCTTTTCA
>Ga0123355_10017008_pt1 | contig 11479 bp, 10 predicted proteins | sample TergutEmb28metaG_3_FD_89872 | JGI IMG/M metagenome (GOLD analysis project Ga0123355, IMG submission 89872) | Embiratermes neotenicus P1 segment gut microbial communities from Petit-Saut dam, French Guiana - Emb289 P1 | ecosystem: Host-associated > Arthropoda: Insects > Digestive system > Gut ...
ACCGCCACCTTCAACAACGTTGACGTTTACATCGATTAAACCTCCGCGCATACGGAAAGTAGAATTTGTATCGGTGACGTGAACACCTCCGCCTAAAGTGGCTGAATTACTTCTTATTCTGCCGCCATTCATATTGAATGTTCCGGCAGTCTGAATAAACACACCACCACCATTTGTGGCTGTGTTATCTCTTATTGTGTCATTATTCATATTGAATGTTCCGGCAGTCTGAATAAACACACCACCACCATTTGTGGCTGTGTTATTTCGAATTGCGCCTCCAGACATGTTAAAAACAGAGCCTGCACCTGTGATCTGTGCTCCTCCACCATCAGCAGCGGTGTTGTTTCTTATAGTGCCACCTTGCATGTTAAATGTTCCGGCAGCCTCAACAAATACACCACCACCATTTGTAGCCGTGTTATTTTCGATTGTGCCGTCACGCATAGTGAAAACAGAGCCTGCACCATGAAAATATACTCCGGCACCATTTGTAGCTCGATTATTTGCTATTAGTCCACCATTCATGTTTAATCTGCCGTTGCTAAATACTTCTACGCCTCCGCCATTACTCCATCTACACCAGTGAATGATACTGCCGTTTTCCATGTTTAGTGTTCCATTTGTAACACGCACACCACCACGATTTATCATGCCCCCGGACCAGTCGCCACCATTCAAAGCAACATTACTCAATGTCAATGTTGCGCCGCCGGTAACCGCAATGTGCCTGTTTGAGTTGCCTGCTCCGGTGTTTATTGTAAACACTCGACTTGATGTTGCATGAGTTGTCAAGTTTGTACCTGCACTTGCAATGATAATGCGACGAGTTCCGGATATTGTGAGAGTACTACTCCAAGTAAAATCTGCATGCAGCACTAATACAAGATCGCCGGTATTATCTCTAAGAATGTCTGCAAAATTAGCTCCACTGTGCATATCAATCACTGTGTAACCATTTGGTATATTTGAAACAGTTGGAGCAATACCAACATTACGCTCTAAAGAAAGAATATCTTCAGCATCATCCTCTGTTGAGGCATAATCGCTTTCGCTTTGAGCAGTTTCATCTGATCCGTCTTCTGCGACGCTCTCATATTTGCCTTCATCTGCGACATTTTGATTTTCGTTTGTTGCTTCTTCACTATCAGCTTTTTCTTCTGCTTCGACTTGCTCATTTTCCACAGCAGTATCAGCATGACTTTCTTCGTCATGAGTTGCTGCTTCAATCTGCGGATCATCTTCAGCAAGAGATACGCTGTTATTAGAAAGAGCTATGACTGATAGAAAAGCACTAAATAGAAAGGCAACTAATAAAAGTATTATTATGGTATGTTTCACGAGTATTCCCTCCAACATGAGTTGCATATAACGGGGCATATAGCTGGGCATACAACCTCTATGTTCTCATATACACATTATTCCATATCCGGTTAAGAATTTCTTAGCAGAAGGAGTCAAAAACTATGCAGTTTAAGTCTTTTTTCGTCGATAAACTCTTCATTTTCACATTTGACATTTTGTGCATCAAACATTGATAACTGCATTTCTGCTTTCTCTATGAGCACACTCTACAGTACGAAGTAGCTTTAAGGTCAATACCTTTTGCAAAATATTTTTATCTTTTTTAACCTTTCATCTACCACTATCTTCATAGTCGTGCACATACACATCAAACCATTGCAAACACAAGGTTTTTCACTCACGACTCAATACTAGAAAACATATTGTTTCACCTACAAAAGTGAAGTGAGCTTTGATTTTGCGTAGAACTCTAATATGATCTCGCAAAAATACTTAATGTTACTTTAACTTTTTCGTAAAAAACCCCTCCTGACTTTACAAGAACTTTACAAACATTTGAATTTAATATGATAGTTGCACACGCTATATGCTGGTAAAATGCTCCTGACTTAGAAATGAAATGTAGAAATAGAAAGATAAAAGGAGAATTTATCAACATGAAAAAGAAAGTTACTAGTTTAATTGTATTTTTATTGGCAGTACTCGTCGTGGCTACCGGTTGCGGTAATGGCGATGCAAACGGAGACGGACTTTCAGGTCGAGTTTCTTTGAATGGATCGACATCTGTAGAGCGCGTAATCGCCTCACTCATCGAAGCATTTAATGAAGAACACCCCAACGTTACATTGACATTTGACGCAACAGGTTCAGGTGCAGGAATCACTTCTGCTACAGAAGGAACAGCAGACATCGGACTTTCAAGCCGTGACTTGCGCGATGGCGAAGACGGTGTGGATTACATCAGATTTGCAGTTGACGGACTTGCCGTTATCGTACATCCTGACAATCCGGTCTCAGATCTCTCAAGCGAGCAAATTGCAGCAATCTATACAGGTGAGATTGTAAACTGGAGCGAAGTTGGCGGCGAAGACGCACCAATCGCAGTAATCGGACGTGAAGCCGGCTCAGGTAGCAGAGGCGCATTCGATGACATCATGGGCATTGACGGCTATGTGGTTCACGATCAAGAACTAACTTCCGGCGGAGCAGTTATAACAGCAGTTGCAACAAACCCCTTTGCTATCGGCTACTCCTCACTATCAGCAGTCGGTGACACGGTAAGCGTCGTCTCTGTAGACGGTGTAGCATGTACTGAAGAAACCCTCCTTGACGGCTCATACCCGGTACAACGTCCATTTATTCTAATGACACAAGCCGGCACAGAACCATCAGAAGTAGCACAAGCATTCATAGACTTCATGCTAAGCCCCGAAGCAACAGAGATCATCTCAAACGCAGGTGTGGTACAAGTACGATAGACTGTTATCGTTTCTAATATGTTGCACTAGCCCGTGATGGGCAGTTTCCACCGGCTTTTCGCGTATGTTGGGCGATAAGACCCGTGCTAGCGAAAAATCGGTGGGAATTGTCCATCATGGGCGATATACGAGGAGGCACTTCACATGAAAAGAAAAAATATTGTTGAAAAAACCATGCAAGGTGTATTCTTTACACTTGGCATGGTGACAATAATTGCGGTGGTTACCATCTCCGCATATTTAATATTAAACGGACTTCCGGCAATTCGAGAAATCGGCCTGTTCGACTTCCTATTTGGACAAGTCTGGCGAAGCACAGGAACTGATCCCGAATTTGGGATTTTACCATTCATTCTTACATCGACATACGGAATGTTGGGTGCAATCATAATCGGTGTTCCTATAGGCTTAATGACTGCTGTATTTCTTGCAAAGGTTGCTAATCCACGCATTGCAGCAGTGGTAAATACAGCAGTTGAACTACTAGCAGGTATTCCATCTGTGGTTTACGGATTTGTCGGTATGATTGTACTTGTACCATTTATCCAACGCATGTTCGGGCTTGCAAGTGGAGCAAACTTGCTCTCAGCGATTCTCGTACTATCCGTTATGATTTTGCCCAGCATTATCAGCGTAAGCCGCACTGCACTCGTCGCTGTACCAAAAGATTATGAAGAAGCTAGCTACGCACTGGGAGCGACAAAAATGGAGACCATTTTCAAAGTTAGTGTGCCATCAGCACGAAGTGGTATCACAGCAGGAGTGGTGCTTGGAGTCGGGCGTGCCATCGGTGAGGCCATGGCTGTCATGATGGTCGCAGGTAATGTATCAAACATGCCGGAACTGTTCCGCCCTGTAACTTTCTTAACGACTGCAATCACAAGAGAACTTTCATATGCTTCCGGATTACAAAGACAGACACTATTTAGCATTGGACTTGTATTGTTCTGCTTCATTATGATCATTAACATTATCTTGAACTTTGCATTGAAACGAGGGAACAAAGCATGAGTAGTACAACAAAAAGATTATCACTGAAGCGACGATCATACAGTATCGTTCTTATGGGCTTCACCGGAATATGTGTAGCAATAGCCGTATCGTTAATTGGAATTCTGATTGGATTTATCCTCTATCGTGGTCTTGGACATATCTCATGGGAATTTCTCACAACTGCACGTAGCGCGCTCAGAGGAACGATTGGAATTTTGCCAAATATTCTGTATACACTCTACCTTATTATCACAACACTCATAATTGTTTTGCCGATAGGAATTGGAGCCGCAATATATCTAAACGAATATGCCACAAACAAACGTTTGGTGAGAATCATTGAATTTACAACAGAAACCCTCGCCGGAATCCCGTCAATTATATACGGTCTTGTTGGATTCTTGCTCTTCGCTCAAGGACTCGGACTTCGAGTAAGCATATTGGCTGGTGCACTGACTCTTTCAATTTTGAGCTTGCCGACCATCGTGCGAACAACACAAGAGGCACTTCGTACTGTTCCCCACGCATACCGTGAAGGAGCATTTGCACTTGGAGCGACTAAGTGGTATATGATTCGCACAATCATCCTACCCTCAAGCATAGACGGAATAATCACGGGTGTTATCTTGGCTGTCGGGCGAATGATTGGCGAAAGTGCAGCACTACTCTTTACCGCCGGAACAGGATATGCACTGGTGACGAACTACATCCAAGCACTTGGCACAAGCGGCGGAACACTCTCTGTAGCACTCTTTGTGTATGCAACAGAGCATGGCAACTTCAATGTAAGTTTTGCCATCGCATCAATCTTAGTTATCATTGTACTTTTGTTGAACTTTAGTGTAAAATTAATCAGGCGTCGCCTGAAGAAGATTTAAGGTGAGAAAATGAATATTATTATCGCAAAAAAATTAAGCCTGTATTATGGCGATTTTCAAGCACTCAGGGACATTGACCTTGATATCCCCTCAAGAGAGATTACTGCGCTTATTGGACCGTCAGGTTGCGGAAAAAGCACCTTTCTTCGGACAATAAATCGCATGAATGATCTCATACAAGGTGTTAAAATCACCGGTGAGATTACATATCATGGAGAAGATATATATGCTCCACAAGTCGATGTGACAGCACTTCGTAAGAGCATAGGAATGGTATTTCAAAAACCAAATCCCTTCCCTATGAGTATTTATGACAACATTTCATATGGACCGAAGTTGCACGACAGCTTGAGTAAAGCTGATATGAACGATCTGGTCGAACGCTCACTACGAGGCGCAGCTCTCTGGGATGAAGTAAAAGACAGACTAAAAAAGAGCGCACTATCCCTCTCAGGTGGTCAGCAACAGCGACTATGTATCGCTCGAGCATTAAGTGTGTCTCCGGATGTACTTCTCATGGACGAACCAACCTCTGCACTTGATCCGGCTTCTACGATGAAAATTGAAGAACTTATGGGACAACTCAAGCAAGACTATACAGTGGTCATCGTTACACATAATATGCAACAAGCAGCACGAATATCTGACAGAACAGCGTTTTTCCTAACCGGAGATTTGGTAGAATCGGGGAAAACAGATGATATGTTTACGTTACCTAAGGACAAACGTACAGAAGATTATATCACCGGAAGATTCGGTTAAGGAGGGATTAAATTATGAATGCCAGAAAACAATTTGACGAAGAATTACAAGCCTTATCTAACTCCCTCATTGAAATGGGAGAGACGGCAAATAAAGCCATTGGGCGTGCTATAACAGCACTACTCACGGGTGACCGTGCCCTTGCAAAGCAGGTCGTGGAAGATGATGATTTAATGGACGATATGGAGCGCCATATTGAGCAAACCTGTTGGCGGCTTTTGCTTAAGCAACAACCTGTTGCCGGAGATTTGCGAAAAATCAGCACAGCGAGTAAAATGGTATCAGACATAGAGCGCATTGGAGACGCTGCTGCTGATATTGCTGAAATTTCCATGTATCTGTCCTCACCGATGTTTCCGGAAATCGAAGAAGATCTTAAAGCCATGGCAACTGCGGCAAAAGATATGGCAACATCTGCAATTCGTGCGTATGTAGAAGAGGACTTGGAATTGGCAAAAGAGACACAAAAGAAAGACGATATTGTTGACGACTACTTCCTCACAATCCGTGCCGTACTCGGCGAAAAGATTCGTGCAGATGCAAAAGTCATGGATGCAGCACTGGACTATGTAATGATTATAAAGTACTTAGAACGTGTCGGAGATCATGCCGAAAACATTTGCGAATGGGTGGAGTTTTACAAAACCGGCAAGCGGAAGAATTATTCAATGTAGAAAGCTATGGTCGTAAAAATGAATGAGCGTATTGTAATTGTTGAAGATGATGAGAGTATTCGTCGACTTATAGAAGTGGCGCTATCTAGCCATGGATATACCCCTGTCGGCTTTGGCTCCGCTGAGGACGCACTTTCTGCTATGAAAGACGCACCCCCTGCCCTTGCAATTTTCGACATCATGATGGATGGAATGGACGGCATTGAAGCAGTACGCAAAATCCGTGAATCAAAATCTCTTCGCCACATTCCGATTATAATGCTCACAGCACGAGACACAGAAATTGATAAAGTAGTCGGACTGGACGCAGGTGCGGATGACTATATCACCAAACCATTTAGCGTTTTAGAATTATGCGCACGAGTCCGTGCGCAACTTCGACGTGTTACTGAACAAAAAGAACCGGAACAAACGTGGTCGGTCGGCTTGCTCACACTCAATGCAAAAACACGTGAAGTCTTCGTTGACGGAGAGCCTTTGGAGTTGACTTTTAAAGAATTTGCACTTTTGCAAAACTTATTAGAACACAAAGAACGAGCAATTACTCGTGAAGAATTGCTCGCGAAAGTTTGGGGCGACGACTATTATGGCGAAACAAGAACTTTGGATATTCATATCGCAACTTTACGACAAAAACTCCGCACAGCAGATTCTACACGAGAGTATGTCAAAACAATCAGAGGTGTCGGGTATCGCTTCGTGGGAGGTTCAGTTTGAAAAAGTTATATATACGTGCCAAGCCTGTTGCAAAGCTTCGAGATGACATGATGAACCGTGGGCTTGTGCGTCCATATTTAGATCCTGACGACTACCCATATAAGGAACTGAAACAAATTGCACGGAAATTCAACGAATTAACCATTGAAAGCAGAGAGACAACACTACTAAGACGAGACTTCTTCGCAAATGCAAGTCACGAACTAAAAACTCCTGTGACCGCAATCAAAGGCAGTGCCGAACTGCTATGCGCAGATATACCGTTGGGCGAAGATCAACAAAAAGAGCTACTCCAACGAATCGGGATCGAAGCCGAACGACTTAACAGTTTAATCAATGACATTTTAATGATTAACAGGCTTGAAAATGGTGATACCGCCGGCGAAAAAGAAGAGGTTAATATTACCAAAATCATCCGTTCATGTGTCGATGAGTTAAAAACACAAATCGACAAAAATCAACTTAGACTTGATGTCTCTATAGAAACAGTGACACTATGTGCAAACCAAAAAAATGTTTATGAAATGTTCAGCAATCTCATAGTTAACGCCGTGAACTACACAAGACAGAATGGTCGTGTGGAAATTCATTTAAGTTCAAACTCGGATGAAGTTCTCTTTTCTATCCGCAATGATGGCGAACCGATACCGCCAGGACATCAGGCACGAATGTTTGAACGCTTCTATCGCCTGGATAGCGGACGTAGCAAAGCAGTCGGCGGCACAGGACTCGGACTCTCAATTGTAAAGCACGCCGTTGAAAGTCTCGGCGGCACGGTCAGGCTGGATAGTGATGAACGGATAGGAGTCATGTTCACGGTCACAATTCCGCGGTCAGCTTGACACTCATTGACCGAATAAGACTCAAAATATGAGGACACGGTTAGCTGTCATTTGACGACTGATCGTGTCCCCTTTTTTTGCATTCATCACGCCCATCATATTGCGTTTTTGTTGAATTTACTTTGAGCTTTTGCTATTATGATAGATGGTAAAATTATCTGCTGTGCTGATCAGCATTAGATAAGAGATTATTTGAATCAAAATGTGCAAAGCCATTAATAAGTATGGAGGGCTGAGAAAAAATGAGGGAAAAAGCGAGCATCTTTATAGTTATGTTAATTGTCTTTTCCTTTTTAGTAGGATGTGCGAGTGGCAATCAAGTGGATATCCAGCAACAAGACGCAGAGCCGCAAGTTGCACCCACCGATGACACTGAAGATGATCAACAAGAACTAACTTTTACTGTAAGGACACAACTCAATGTATATTCAAATGAAGAGTTAAGTGTTGCTCTGTTCGAGGAAATTATAAACAGCTTCAGTCCTGATATATGGGATTTCCTGGTTCTGGAACCCAACAAACCAATACAGGATAGTACTTTTATACAAGTGGGTGCTCCACAAGCAGATTCACCTTGGCCGTATAAATTTGACATGAACATAGGGTTTGGTTGTGCGGAAACTGGATTCAGAATGTATCTCTTCATTACCGATGATCAAGATGTTGTGTTGCAGTACATTATTGATTATTGGCAAGAGCAGAGAATTCCTGATATTTCTTTGTGGGAAGATATATCTCATTACTTTAACTGATTAAGCATTCGCTCGTGTGAGCAATACAAAAGAGGTTAAAGCACATTTTAGCATGCCTTAACCCCTAAACGAGTAATATAATTATGTTTACGGACGTCTATTGTTCATCGTGCGACGTATCAGATTTCACTTTTTCCAGAGCTTCGTCCACAGTCATGCCATCATTGATTAACATGGTGAGATGTTCCAACGCTTGCTTTTTTCCTTGTTGCAAGCCTTGCTTTTTACCTTTCTTTAAGCCTTGTTGCAGACCTTGCTTCTTGCCCATTTTAATACCTTTCTCCAAGCCACGTCGCTCTCCGTATTTTACTTGACTTTTTCTATCGGCATCAGCGTCATATTCCCAATATAACATTTTAGTTACCTCCCTGTAGTGGTCTGTTAAAAATTCTGTCAATATTCCTTGATCTATGCATGAGTGGATTGCTAAAGAAATTGCCTTATCTCTTGCCATGTCAGCAGAAATGTTCTTGCGAATATTATCAATCAACAGTGAGTACCCGAGTAGGTTTTCGCTTCGTGATAATGCAAGATCGCCACTATCGGCGTTTATATCAATGATCTTTGCAGTTAGCTCTAACATAATAGGTTCAGAATCATTTGCTTTGAAAGCATCAGATAATTTTAACTCATACTCCTTTAGCTGTTCTTTCCTGTTGTACAACACAAAGAATTTCGGAGTCGGGATTTCAACTTGGTTACGGTCATACAAATCAGCATTTTTAACGACATGTGTGTTAAGTACATCTGAAGCGTATGCCAGTAGCCGCAAAGGCATATTTTTTGAAAATGTACTTTGATGCTCAAAGAACACAACCAATTGGTCTCCGATACAAGCGGCTAAATCATTAAAGCGTATTAATAAGTCGTTTGGCGGATATGTGGTCACAACTGTATCCACTGGGAATTGCTCATTAGCAACTGCATTATATAGTTCTAAGAAGCGTTTGCTTTCTCCAAACAGTGTGCGAAACAAAGTATCTTTGTACCGTCTGTTAGACTTTTGTGGTATGTTATTTTCCATGATAATGTATGCTACCTTTCCTAATTGTACCATATGTTTTTGACTATGTGAATAGCGTTTTTAGCAATAGTAGCGTATCACAAAATTCTTACACATTTCAATCCACGTTTGAAGCCGCAAAGTGTTGAAAAACCACACTTTTTATGTGTAAAATCAAGCTGTTTTTTGACAAAGCAACGCGAATTTTACTGGTCTATCTTTGAACCGTTAGCTACAGCGGTTTTACCTGCAAACGATGTGTAGCAATTTTATATTAAGCATGATAGGAGTGATGTAGATATTATGAAGATTCAAATTAGTGATAACATAATAAAGTATTATTTGCGAAATGTTTATTTCATCAATGGACATTCGTATTCAGGCAAATCTACAATGGTGAAGATGTTGGCAAACCGCTATGACATGGTTTTTTGCTGTGAGAATTATCAATCGGATATGCCGGATTCATTTCCAAAATGCGAGCTTTCTCGTTGGAAACAACCTGCTCTATCATACTTTGATACGATGAGCGGTTGGGAAGAATGGTTAAATATGTCTCCAAAAGAACACGCTGACTGGATTTACAACACCACCCAAGATTGCATTGAAATCGAAATTGCCGAACTGATTAAACGTGCAGCGAGCGGAAAAAAAGTTATCGTTGACACAAACATTACACCAGAGGTACTTCGCGCAATATCTGACTACAATCGTGTTGCCATTATGTTAAGCGACCCCAACGAAGCCTCAAAACGATTTTTTGAGCGTGATGATTCTGATAAGAGTTTTATGATGGAGCAAATAAAAAAATGCAAAGACCCAGAAGCAACACTTGCGAATTTCAATTCTTGGTTAACGTATAAATCTCCCAATGACCCAAATTGGGAAAACACAGGCTTTTTTACATATACCCGAACCGATTACGAAAACGATACCCGTGAGGAAGTGCTTTCGTTATTGGCGAAACATTTTGAGTTGGAATAGCCTGCTACCGTTAATAAGCTTTCGCCCGTGTTCTCTTATTTTAGCGAGTCAATTAATTCGGAGGTTTGTGCTCTACGTGAGCACAAACCTCCGATTACTACATTTGCGATATATTTCATCAATTTTTACGTGCAAATTGAGTAGAAAAGCAGTATAATAGATTGTGAGGTATTATGATTAATATGAAAAAGAAGAACACAACTATATTAAAAGGAAGCATTTGCTATAGTGAAACTCCCGAAAAGCTTATTACTGTCGAAAACGGATATCTCGTTTGCGACGGCATGCACGTTGTTGGAGTGTACGAAAAGCTTCCTGAACAATATAATGACATTCCGGTTAACGAATATGAGGACTGCATAATAATCCCCGGGCTTTGCGATCTGCATACCCACGCACCGCAGTTTTCATTTAGAGCACTCGGCTCAGAACTGGAACTACTTGATTGGCTTAATACATATACGTTCCCTGAAGAATCAAAATACTCCGATCTCGATTATGCACGAAAAGCATATGACGTATTTGTTGATGCAGTGAAACAAAGTGCAACTACCAGAGCCTGTATTTTCGCAACACTCCATTCCCCTGCCACTGTAACCCTCATGGAAAAAATGGAACATAGCGGCATCGTCTCATATGTGGGCAAGGTTGGAATGGACAGAAATTCGCCTGATATTTTGAGACAAGAAAGCGCACAAGCTGCGTATATTTCTACTAGACAATGGATTATTAACACAAAAGACAGACTCCAAAATACAAAACCCATAATCACCCCGCGATTTATTCCCACATGCTCTGATGATCTGATGTACAAGCTTAAAGAACTACAAGAAGAATTTTCCCTTCCGGTCCAGTCACATCTCTCTGAAAACAAAGAAGAAATCTCATGGGTTGGCGAGCTACGTCCCCAATGTCAAACATACTCACATGCGTATGAACATTTCGGTTTATTCGGCGGTGAAAATACTCCTACCGTGATGGCACACTGTGTTTGGTGTGATGATGAAGAAATTGAACTTATGAAAAAAAATCAAGTCTTTGTCGCTCACTGTCCTCAATCAAACTTCAATTTAGCATCAGGCATTGCCCCT